>Ga0255106_1000065_pt1 | contig 24852 bp, 18 predicted proteins | sample Law_Cont_RepB_8h_FD_188453 | JGI IMG/M metagenome (GOLD analysis project Ga0255106, IMG submission 188453) | Freshwater microbial communities from St. Lawrence River, New York, United States - Law_Cont_RepB_8h | ecosystem: Environmental > Aquatic > Freshwater > River | place: USA: New York...
CGCTTATGATAGAGGATTAAATATTGATCCACTTTTATTTAAATATGGTGTACGTATTAATGGTGATTTGGTGCAGGATTTAAACTGCGCTAAACTCCCAATTGTGGTAGGTAAAAATCCGGACGGCTCACCAACTATGCAGCGTATTCCTTGGCCTTACTATCCTTTTTTAACAACCCCTTCCGATAATCCGATTACAAAAAATATGGACCGGGTGCTACCTATTTTTCCATCTAGTATCGATACGGTTAAAGCGCTAGGGATTAAAAAAACAATTTTACTCGCTACCGATACCAGCTCACGCAGTATTGCTTCACCTGCGATGGTATCCTTAAATAGTGTGCAGTCGGAAGCAGATTTATTTACGTTTACCAAAAGCCATATTCCGGTAGCGGTACTATTAGAAGGAAAATTTTCATCTTTATTTGCCAATAACCTGGGCACTACTGTAATGGATTCGGTGCAGCGTTTTACGGGACTTCCTTTTTTACGAAAAGGCATTAAGGAAACCAAGCAAATTGTAGTTTCTGACGCTGATATTGTTACCAACTCGGTTACTAAAACAACGGGTCCACTTCCTATGGGGGAACTACCATTTGAAGCATTTCAATTCGCCAACAAAACTTTTTTACTAAATGCTATCGATTATTTAGTGAACGAAAATGGACTTTTTGAATCTAGAAATAAAGTAGTCGTACTTAGGCTTCTCGATAAACAAAAAGTAGCGGATCAAAAAACAATTTGGCAGTTAATAACTACTGCCGGACCTATTGTACTTTTAATCCTAATTGGCCTTCTTGTTTCGTTTTGGCGCAAGAAAAAATACTTATAACGCATATTTATGACCGCATCACATCAGTTGGTTTATTTCATTTTTGCAATTGTACTTGTACTTGCACTCATACTTGATCTTGGACTACTTAGCAAAAAAAATAAAACCATTACAATCAAGCAGGCACTACTTCAAACTTTATTTTGGGTTGCCTTGGCGCTTGGTTTTTTTGTATTTGTTTGGGTAGAAGAAGGTCAAAAAACTGGACTAGAATACCTGAGTGCCTATTTGATGGAATGGAGTTTAAGTGTCGATAATATTTTTGTATTTATCTTAATATTCAACGCATTTAAAGTAAATGAAAAATTTTATCCGCGGGTACTACTTGTAGGCATTTTGATGGCCATTGTGTTTAGGGTACTCTTTATTACGGTGGGTGTAGCACTCGTAGAACAGTTTCACTGGCTACTCTATATTTTTGGTATTTTCTTACTCTATACCGGATTCAAAATGTTTACGTCCAATGAATCTGAAGAATTTGATCCGCACGACACAGCGATATACCGTTTTTTAAAAAAATACCTACCCCTTTCTGGAACTGATGGTAATGGTAAATATGTAGTTCGCGTAAACGGCAAGCCACAGTATACTACACTATTTGTTGTTGTGGCATTGCTAGCTGTAATTGACCTCGTATTTGCACTTGATTCGATACCCGCAGTGATGGGTATTTCCACCGACAAATTGGTTATTTACACCTCTAATATTTTTGCGGTACTCGGTCTTCGATCTTTGTTTTTTTTACTAAGAGGAGCTGTTTCTAAATTTGATTATTTACAACAAGGTATCGCTATTGTACTCGTGTTTATTGGCGTCAAAATGCTTGGCGAACATTATTTAAACCAGTGGATGGACAAAAACACACAGGTTGTTTTATCGCTATTGTTTATAGTGGTTTGTATTGGTGGGTCCATTGTTTATTCTATTTCTCATAAAAAGAAAGGAACTCCAAAAGATATTACAGACGGATCTATGTCTTAATTTACCTACATGAAATACACAGCAAAAGATATTGCAAACATGCTTGACTTATCTGTAGTTGACACAGAGGGGATAGTTATTGAGCAGCTTTTGACAGATAGCAGGAAACTCGTTTTTCCGGCGCAAACATTATTTTTTGCACTTCCTGGTCCGCGAAGAGATGGACATGAATATATAGAAAGCTTGTATGATCAGGGTGTTCGCTGTTTTGTAGTGAATAGCAGGATGGATCTTTTAAAACAGAAGGCCTATTGCTTAGACGCTGTTTTTTTTGAAGTACCCAACTGCCTCACTGCACTGCAAAAAATTGCAGCCCATCACCGCAGTCATTTTAATATTCCCGTTATTGGAATTACGGGCAGTAATGGTAAAACCATTGTTAAAGAATGGTTGTATCAGCTACTGAGTCATTCTTATACTATTATTAGAAGTCCAAGAAGTTATAATTCTCAAATTGGTGTGCCGCTTAGTGTTTTGAAGATGAACGCTCCCGCAGAGTTGGCTATTTTTGAAGCTGGTATATCCACCACGCATGAAATGGAGCACCTCGCTCCAATTATTAAACCTACCATCGGTGTGCTAACACATATGGGTCATGCGCATGCCGATGGGTTTGCTAGTATGTCCCAAAAAATTCATGAAAAGTGTAGGCTATTTGAAACTGTAGATACATTTATTTATGGTAAAGATCAATTGGTTGAACATATTAATATCGAAGCTAACTCATCTATATTTAAACGTCCTGTAGTATTTTATTCTTGGAGTAGAACAGTGCCAGCAACCATAGTTGTTACAAGCGAAACCAATACCCGAAATTTTACTGAACTGCATTTATTGTATGCGGGCGAAACACATATTATAGAGCTGCCGTTTACAGACAAGGCATCAATTGATAATGCCATACTTTGTATGCTTACGCTACTTGCACTTGGTAAAAACTTTTCTTTTATTGCTAATGGTATGAAGCAGTTAATGCCGGTAGATATGCGCATGCAATTTAAAAAAGGCATCAATGGCTGCACATTTATTAACGATAGTTACAATTTAGATTTTGATTCATTTGTAGTTGCCGGATTTTATTTGCAAGCACAGGCTGCAGGAAGGGCGTCTAGTATCATTGTATCTGATTTTGCAGAAACAGGGGATTCGTCCAAAGACTTATATGCTAAAGTTGCCAAGCACGCTGCAACCCTTGGAATCAAGCGGTTTATTGGAATAGGTAGTCAGCTAAAAAAGAATCAAGCTATCATTCAAAAAGAGTTTTCAGTAACTAATACGCAACTTTATTTTTTTGAAAGTACGACTTCATTTTTACAGCAGTTTCGACTACAAGATTTTTCAAATGAAATTATTTTGTTAAAAGGCGCGCGTGTTTTTGAATTTGAGCGCATAGCAAATTGGCTAGAACAAAAAATGCATGAAACGGTACTCGAAATAAATTTAACAGCACTTGCACACAATGTAAAGCAAATACAAAACGCAATTGGTATACCCACCAAATTAATGGCGGTTGTAAAAGCGTTTTCGTATGGAAACGGAAGTGCCGAAATTGCAAGAACGCTTGCCGCAATAAAAACAGATTATTTAGCGGTAGCGTATGTAGACGAAGGGGTGGAACTGCGAAGGGCGGGTATCCATTTGCCTATTATGGTAATGAGCCCCGACGAGGCTGGTTTTGAAGCCATGGTAGCTTATGGTTTGGAGCCAGAAATATATTCATTTGAAATATACGAGGCTTTTCAAACTTTTTTAAAGTATCAGGGTGTAGAAGGATATGGTATTCATGTAAAAATAAATACGGGTATGAACCGTTTGGGTTTCGAACCTGCAGATATCAATGTATTATCCAAAAAATTAGTTTCTGATAAATGCATGGTTGTTAAATCGGTGATGAGTCATTTGGTGGCTAGTGATGCACCGGAGCATGATGGATTTACGAGGCAGCAGGTTGATGCTTTTAAGCAAGCATGTAACATATTAGCAGAACAAATCGGATATTCATTCATTAAACATATTGCAAATTCTCATGCCGTGCAAAGGCATCCAGCAGCTAGGCTAGACATGGTGCGCGTTGGTATTGGGCTTTATGGCACGAGTACCACTGCTACAAATGGCTTTAGAAAAGTCGCATCATTAAAAACAACCATTGCTCAAATTAGACAGGTGCCCGCCGGTGCATCGGTAGGGTATGAACGTGCTGCTGTTATGGAAAAAGACACCCGTATTGCAACCGTTCGTATTGGATATGCCGATGGTTATGATAGACGGTTTAGCGCGGGAGCTGGTAAAATGTATATTAAAGGGGTTTTATGTCCGGTGGTAGGACTCGTATGTATGGATATGACCATGATTGATGTAACGGAAGTAAAAGATATCTCGATATCTGACGAGGTCGAAATTTTTGGAGAACATATTACGGTTGAAACCCTTGCCAACTGGTCCGGAATTAATATGTATGAAATGATGAGTGGCATTAATGCCCGTGTAAAAAGGATTTACATAGAAGAGTAAATCTTATCTTTGACCCACTTTAATAAAAAGCGACACAATTGAAAGCGAAACATTTAATTGGAATTATAATTGCCATCTTATTTGTAGACCAGGCACTTAAATTTTACATCAAGCTCAACTACTATATTGGTGAAGAGCATCTAGTATTGGGTACTTGGTTTAGGCTTCATTTTGTAGAAAACGAAGGAATGGCTTGGGGATGGAAATTTGGTGGCGATTTTGGAAAAGTAGTCCTTACTTTATTTAGACTTGGCGCTGTTATTTGGGGTAGTTTTTTACTCCGTGATTTTTTACGCAAAGGCATGCACAAAGGTTTTATTATTTGCGCAGCCATGATTTATGCAGGCGCACTTGGTAATTTAATTGATAGTTTATTTTACGGATTAATTTTTGAGCAGAGTGATTATTTTGCACAAAATGTTGCGCATTTATTTCCTGCATCAGGTGGCTATGCTTCTTTGTTTCACGGCAGGGTCGTGGACATGTTTTATTTTCCCATTATTACCGATGGACATTTTCCGGCCTGGTTTCCTTTTTGGGGCGGCGAAAGTTTTGAATTTTTTAGACCCGTCTTTAATGTAGCAGACGCATCTATATCTTTAGGCGTTTTTATACTCCTAATTTTTCAAAATAAATTTTTCCCAAACCCTTTGCCAGAGAGCAGTTCAGACAATACTTCAGACAGTGGTTCAGACAATACTATTGCCGGTAGCGAGGGGTAATTTCTTTTCAAGGTTTGAAATATTTTCAAGTGTTGTGTAGGCAATTTTTTCCATCGCTTCTACGGTAAAAAATCCTTGATGTCCGGTAATGAGTACATTGGAAAAACTCATTAACCGTTGAATGGTGTCATCCTGAATAATGGTACTAGATAAGTCTTTGAAAAATAATTTTTCTTCCTGTTCGTACACATCCAATCCAAGGGCGCCAATGGTCCCGTTTTTTAGCGCATGAATAACAGCTTTTGTATCTAATAACCCACCTCTTCCAGTATTAATAAGCGTCACTCCTTTTTTGCAATACCCTAATGTTTCGGGATTGATGATATGTTTTGTTTGTTCATTAAGTGGGCAGTGTAAAGAAATAATATCGGCGCCTAGCACCTCAATTAATGGCGCATAAGAAACGCCAAGCGCTTCCATTTCTTTATTGGCGATTAAATCAAAAGCAGTTACTTCGCATCCAAAACCAAGCATGATTTTACAAAATGCTTGCCCAATATTGCCAGTACCAATCACACCTACTTTTTTACCATGCAAGTTAAATCCGAGTAATCCGGATAATGCAAAATTTTGTTCCCTAACGCGGTTATAGGCTTTATGTGTTTTTCTGGTAATGGTTAATAAAAGTGCAGTAGCATGCTCCGCCACCGCCTCTGGTGAATAGGCGCCCACCCTGCATATGCTTATGCCGGCCTTTTTAGCAGCCTCAAGGCTTATATTGTTAAATCCAGCACACCTTAGGGCAATGGTTTTAACCCCAAGCTTCTCAAGCCCCTCTATAATGGATTCGGAAGCCTGATCATTGACAAATAAACAAACAGCTTGGGCCCCTGCCGCTAGGCTTGTGGTTGCTGGCTCTAAGGCCTGCGTAAAAAACACCAATTCGTGTCCAAATGCTTGATTTGCAGACTCGAAAAATTGGATGTCGTAGGGCTGGGTAGAAAAAAAGGCAATTTTCATAGGGTAAAGGTAAGTCCTTGCTTATATTTATTACCTTTGCAGCCTTGAAAACAGGTCTGTAATTGCATTACAGAACCGATTAACCCACAAAGGTATGCGTGTAAAATATCCAGAATTCCAAGGCCTTCATTTGCCTAGCATTGAGCAGTCAATTTTAGCTAAATGGAAAGAAGAAGAGGCGTTTGAACAAAGTGTGCGTTTACGTGAAGGTAGCACTCCTTTTGTATTTTATGAGGGTCCACCTAGTGCCAATGGAATGCCAGGTATTCACCACGTGATTTCTAGAACTTTAAAAGACATGGTTTGTAGGTATAAAACCATGCAGGGTTTTCAGGTAAAAAGAAAAGGAGGTTGGGATACGCACGGACTTCCGGTAGAACTTGGTGTTGAAAAAGAATTAGGCATCACAAAAGAAGATATTGGTAAAAAAATATCAGTAGAAGCATACAATCAAAAATGTAGAGAAGCCGTGCTTCGTTACAAAGACAAGTGGGATGAGATTACAACTAAAATGGGATACTGGGTAGATTTAAATGATCCGTATATCACTTTCGAAAATGATTACATCGAAACACTATGGTGGATTTTAAGCGAACTATATAAGAAAGGATATTTATACGAGAGTGTAAGTATTCAACCCTATTCTCCTGCTGCAGGAACGGGGCTTAGCTCGCACGAATTAAACCAACCGGGTACTTATAAAGATGTAAAAGATACGTCTGCTGTTGCCATGTTTAAGGCGTTAGCCACCGATGCAAAAAATAAATTTTTACTGGATGCGGCAGGTGATAACGAAGTATATTATTTAGCATGGACCACTACGCCATGGACACTTCCATCTAATTTAGGATTAACTGTAGGGCCTAATATCGAATATGTATTGGTTAAAACTTTTAATCCTTATACGCACGCGCCAGTGCACGTAATACTTGCTAAAGCCTTGCTATCAAAGCTTTTTAAGCCAGAGGGTGAAAATGGAGATTTTGATAATTATAACGCCGAGCAAAAATTATTGCCTTGGAAAATAGTGTCGCATTTTAAAGGAGCAGATATTGAAGGTGCGCAGTATGAACAACTCATGCCATCTGCTGCTAATAGCATGGAAGCGATTGAGGAAATAACACCGGGTGCAAAACCTTTTAGAATTTTAGTAGGTGATTTTGTTACAACAGAGGATGGAACAGGTATCGTGCACACTTCGCCAGCTTTTGGTGCAGACGATTACCGTGTTGGTCAAAAAAATAATATTGGTATTTTAACACTTGTAGATAGAGCCGGAAAATTTGTAGAAGGTGTTGGTGAATTTAGTAATCGATTTGTAAAAAATTACAAAGACGATTCTAACTATGTTGACGTGAACGTTGATATCTGTGTTAAACTTAAAAAAGAAAACCGTGCGTTTAAAGTAGAAAAATACGAACATAGTTATCCGCATTGTTGGAGAACAGACAAGCCTATTTTATACTATCCATTGGATGCTTGGTTTATAAAAACAACGGCCGTTAAAGATCGTATGGTGGAACTTAATAAAACCATCAATTGGAAACCTAAATCTACAGGCGAAGGCCGTTTTGGAAACTGGCTTGAAAACATGGTGGACTGGAATTTAAGCCGAAGCAGATATTGGGGAACGCCGCTTCCAGTATGGCGCACAGAAGACGGTACCGAAGAAGTTTGTATTGGATCTGTAGAGGAATTAAATGCAGGCATCAAAAAAGCAAACGAAGTACTCGGTGGTAGCGTCAATCAAAATTATTTACACGGTGGTATACTCGATTTACACAAGCCATTTGTAGATGATATTGTTTTAGTGAGTGCATCTGGTAAACCGATGCACCGCGTTTCTGATTTAATTGATGTTTGGTTTGATAGTGGCGCCATGCCTTATGCGCAGTGGCATTATCCTTTTGAAAATAAAAACCTTGTAGATAAGGGACAAGCATTCCCTGCCGATTTTATTTGTGAAGGCGTGGATCAAACACGTGGATGGTTTTATACCCTTCATGCAATTGGCGTGATGCTTTTTGATAGCGTTGCTTATAAGACTGTTGTGAGTAATGGATTGGTGCTAGATAAAAATGGCAACAAAATGAGTAAGCGCTTAGGTAACGTTGTTAATCCATTTGAAACCATTGAAAAATATGGCGCAGACGCTACACGCTGGTACCTTGTAACCAATGCATCTCCTTGGGATAATTTAAAATTTGATGAAGCGGGGATTCAAGAAGTACAACGTAAATTTTTTGGCACACTATACAATACCTATCAATTTTTTGCACTCTATGCAAACGTTGATGGTTTTTCTTTTGCTGAGCCACCAGTGCCACTCGCAGAACGTCCAGAAATTGATCGTTGGATTTTATCAAGTTTGCATTCACTTATTAAAAAAGTAACGGATGCGATGGATGATTATGAGCCAACTGTTGCAGGCAGAGCTATTGAATCTTTTGTTGATGAGCAACTCAGTAACTGGTATGTAAGATTATGTAGAAGAAGATTTTGGAAAGGCGAATATGAGCAGGATAAAATTAGTGCCTACCAAACCTTATATGAATGTTTAGAAACAGTGATACAATTAACGGCTCCTATTGCTCCGTTTTTTAGTGATGCTATTTTTTCAAACCTAAATAGTGTAAGTGGTAAACATCAAGTTGCCTCTATTCATCATGCAAATTTTCCGGTGGCAAATGACGCCTTCATTGATGCTGCACTCGAAGAAAGGATGCAGTTAGCCCAGGAGGTTTGCTCACTCGTGCTTAGCCTTCGTAAAAAAGTGAATATTAAAGTGCGTCAGCCACTTCAAAAAATACTCATTCCGGTGCTAGAGCCGGCCATGCAGGACCAACTGATTTTAATTCAGGATTTGATCACCGCTGAGGTAAATGTTAAAGAAATTGAATATTTGACCGAAACGGAGGGAATTATTAAGAAAAAGATAAAGCCCAACTTTAAGGCCCTGGGTACTAAAATGGGGGCTAAAATGAAAGCAGCAGGAGCAGCCATTACTGCCATGTCTGCTGCTCAAATTGCAACCCTCGAAAAAACGGGTGAAATTCTCTTATCTATTGAAGGTGAGGAACTTAGCATTGCATTGACCGAGGTTGACATAAGTGCAGAGGATATTCCAGGTTGGAGCGTTGCCAGCAAAGGCAGCCTAACTGTGGCCCTCGACATCACAATTACGCCGGATTTGCAACAAGAAGGCGACGCTAGGGAGTTTGTAAACCGTGTGCAAAATATTAGAAAAGACAGCGGTTTTGCCCTTACAGACCGTATATTCGTGACCCTTGAGCATTGCGACAGGCTTAAGGAGTCAATTGTTAAATATAACGACTATATTTGCCGCGAAATTCTAGCTGATTCTATCAATTGGGTAGACAAGGTTGCAAATGCAACTGAGCTCGACGTAAATGAGAATTTGCTAAAAGTTTCAATAACTAAACAAGCATAACAACAAGAATATGGCTACAAAGAAACCAGCCCCAAAAGCAGCACCTGCTAAAAAAGTAGCAGCTCCCGCTAAAAAGGCGGCTCCGGCCAAAAAAGCAGCACCTGCTAAAAAAGTAGCTGCTCCTGCAAAAAAAGTAGTTGCTCCTGCAAAAAAAGCTGCACCTGCCAAGAAAGTAGTAGCGCCCGTAAAAAAGGCCGCGCCCGTAAAAAAGGCCGCGCCCGTAAAAAAGGCCGCTCCTGCGAAAAAAGTAGTAACTGCAAAAAAAGTAGCAGCGCCAGTAAAAAAGGCAGTACCTGCTAAAGTTGTAGCACCTGCTAAAAAAATTGCAGCGCCAGCAAAGCCAGCGGTTCCAGCAAAAAAAGCGGTACCTGTTAAGGCAGCGCCTGCGCCTGTTAAAGCAGCAGCACCCGCAAAAAAAGTGGCGGCTCCAGCTAAACCAGCAGCACCTGCAAAAGCTGCAAAGCCTGCAAAAGTTGCATCGGTTAAAGCGGTAAAACCACCTCCTCCAAAAGTTATTGTAAAAACGGCACCTGTAAGACCCGGTGGTAAAGTGGTATTACCAAGTAAGCCGATTCCTAAAATAGCACCTGCACCAGTGGTAAAAGCAAAACCAACACCACTTCCTCCAATGCCTAAAAAACCGGAAGTGAAATTGCCACCTGCGCCGCCTAAAAAGCCGGTGAGAAAACCATTAGAACCTATTAAGGATGTAAAATTACCAAAGACAAATACAAAGTCTAGCGTGCCTTACAGTCCTGGATATACACCCTTAGAAAAAAGAGTTCAAATTGTGACGAGAAGTACGCAAACACTGGTTAAATACAGCGATGCAGAACTTAACGAGTTTCGTGAGCTCATCAATAAAAAATTAGAAGCTGCTAAAAAAGAGCTTGTATACTTGCAAGGTTTAATTACCCGTAAAGATGAAATGGGTGGCGACAATGACGATGCACGTTACATGACCATGGAAGATGGTAGTGTTAGTATGGAAAGAGAGCAATTGTCTCAAATGGCTAGCCGTCAAATTACATACATCGACCATCTCGAAAAATCAATCATGCGTATTGAAAGCAAAACATATGGTATTTGTAGAGTAACTGGTAAGTTAATTGACAAAGCACGTTTACGCGCTGTACCGCATGCTACGCTTAGCTTAGAAGCTAAATTAGGACTAGTAAAACCAAGTCCTGATCAACAATAAATTTAGATCTTGATCTATAAAAAAAAGGGCTGTCTTAATTAGATAGCCCTTTTTTTATGTGTTGATTTATTTTACTTCTATTATTTTACCTCTTGCATATCAATAAGCCTTTTGTATATACCCCCCTTTGCAAGTAAGGCGTCGTGCGTACCGCGTTCTGCAATTTCTCCTTTTTGCAACACAATAATTTCATCGGCGTGTCTGATGGTAGATAGTCTGTGGGCAATAACAATGGAGGTTCTATTTTGCATCATTTTATTGATGGCGTCTTGCACGAGTCTTTCACTTTCTGTATCGAGTGATGAAGTGGCTTCATCTAAAATTAAGATCGGTGGATTTTTTAAAATAGCCCTTGCAATGGTAATGCGTTGACGTTCGCCGCCACTTAGTTTACTACCTCTATCTCCAATATTTGCATCGTACCCATCTTCTTTGCTTTCGATAAAGGCTGCAGCGTTGGCCACGGTAGCTGCGGCTGTAATAGCTGCTGGGCTTGCTGTTTGGACGCCTAGGGCAATATTTTGTGCGATGCTATCATTAAATAAAATAGGCTCCTGTGTAACAATACCCATGGCAGCTCTAACGCTTTGTAAACTATAGTCTTTGATATTGATGCCATCAATTAGCACCTCACCTTCCGTTACGTCATGAAAACGCGGAATCAAATCTGCTAAGGTGCTTTTGCCAGCACCTGATGAACCCACGAGTGCTACTGTTTTTCCTTTTTCAATAATGAGGTTGATGTTTTTTAAAATGGTAGCATCGTCGTAAGAGAAACTTACATTTTTAAACTCTATGCGCTCTGCAAAATTCTCTAAAATTTTAGCATTAGGCTTGTCTTCTATGGCAACAGGCGCTTTTAAAATCTCTTCAATTCTTTCGATAGCTGCACTTCCTCTTTGCGCGTTATAAAAAGAACTGGATAAAGATTTTGCAGGATTAATGATTTGCGTAAAAAATAAAATGTAGGTAATAAAACTTTCTGGTCCTAAACCTGCTTGGTTATTTAATACGAGTCTTCCCCCAAACCATAAGATGCAAGAAAGTACAATCACACCTAAAAATTCGGACATCGGCGATGCCAAATCTTTTCTAAAATTCATTTTATTGCGGATATGATTGAGCGCATTGTTATTGTCTAAAAACTTTTGTAGTAATATTTTTTCGGCATTGAAAGCCTTGATAACCCTTAGTCCCCCAAGGGTTTCATCTAAAATCGATAATAGCGTGCCTAGCTTTTCTTGGGACGTTGTTGATTGTTTTTTTAAACTTCTACCAAGGCGTCCAATGACAAAACCGGTTACCGGAAGTAGCACGAGTAAAAACAAAGAAAGTACGGGGCTTAGGAAAACCAAGAAAATTAAAATGATTAAAATGTTAAGTGGATCTTTAATAAGTCCTTCTAGGGTACTCATCACACTCCATTCAATTTCGTTGGCATCGTTACTCATTCTACTAATAATATCACCCTTACGTTGTTCTGTAAAATAACCAATAGGAAGGTCTAATAATTTTTTATACAAATCGGAACGAAGCGTTGTCATTACATAATTGCGCATAGGTGCTAGCACTCTAAAAGACAAATAGGTAAATAAATTTTTAAAGAAAATAGCGGTAATAATAATACCACAAATAGCACCAAGTGCATACACGGTTCCTTGTTCAAGTATGAGTCTAGAAATAAAATATTTAAGGTAGTTTAAAATGGTTCCGGCAGATAAGCCCCCGCCCGCCATAACAGGTTTAGCTGTGATGAGTTTTTCGGTGCCAAATAAAAGCTGTAAAAATGGAGCCAACATGGCCAGCGAAACCAGCGAAAAAAGGATGGACAGCAGGTTAAACACCACGTAAAGGACAATATTCCTTTTTTGGGTACGGAGGTAAAACAGAATTCGTGAAAAACGCTTCATAAATGATAAAATCGTTAAAACAAGGCAAAGTAACTAATTTTACAGCCAATTAAACGCAAAGAACATGGAGGAAGGAAAACGTCAACGTCAGGTAGCAGGAGCAATACAGGAAGAAATGAATGATATTTTTAGAAGGTTAAACCTTTCTATGATAGCCGGTGGTATGGTTTCCATCTCATCCGTGAAGGTGACGCCCGACCTATTAGAGGCGCGTATTTACTTAAGCTTATTTCAGGTTCCAGATGCTAAAGAAGTGATGAAAGTGATTGAGTCAAGGGCTTGGGAGATCAAAAAGGAGCTAGCCGACCGTGTAAAGCATCAGTTTAGACGTATTCCGGTATTGCATTTTTACCACGACGACACATTAGATTATGTGTTTAAGATGGAAGAAATATTTAAACAAATCAATGTCGAAAAAAAGGCCAACGGTGAATCTGATGGTGCTAAAGAGGGTGATAACGAAGCATCCAACGAAGGGGATGACGCGGTTCAAGAATCAAATTAATTAAGTCTCGTGCAATATTTATTTGCTTGGCGGTATTTTAAATCAAAAAAGTCTACAAGTGCAATCAATATTATTGCATGGGTAAGTGTTACCGCTATGGCAGTTGGTGCAGCAGCACTTATTGTAATTTTAAGTGTATTTAATGGCTTTGAAGATTTAGTAAAAGGCCTCTACACGGATTTTTATGCAGACATGCGCGTGCTTCCTGCGGAGGGGAAACAAATTACCCTTGACAGCAATACAATGTATAAAATTACTTCTATTGAAGGTGTTACTGCAGTTAGTAAAGTAATTGAAGAAAAAGCATTGCTTGCCAATGGCGACTACCAAAGTATTGTTGTTGTTAAAGGTGTAGATAGTGTTTTTGCTAGCACCAATAATATTGGAAAACATATTGTTAGAGGTGGTTATGAAATGGGTGATCTACAAAACCCAGGTATTGTGATGGGTGCAGGTATCGAAAATGCGGTAGGTGCCGATGTTACAAAAGGTGGATTTCCATTAACACTCTATACGCCTAATAAGGGTGCGGGTTTTGACGCTGTAGATGGCATGTTTGCATTTAACATAACAGCAAAGGGTGTCTTTGCAGTACAACAAGAATTTGACAACAAATTTATTTTTACAAACATTGATTTCTTGAGGTACATGCTTTCCATGACGCCAAATCAAGTGAGTGGCCTGGAAATAAAAATTAATGGACGTCCCGAAAAAATAAAAGCAGCCATCCAACATGCAATTGGTAAAAATTTTATAGTTGAAACGCGTTACGAGCAAAACAAAAATTTATATGCTGTAATGCAAATGGAAAAGTGGATCATTTATGGCATCTTAAGTTTGATATTAATTGTTGCAGCATTTAATATGATTGGCGCACTTACAATGCTTGTTTTGGAAAAACAAAAAGATATTGCAGTGCTGAGGGCCATGGGTTCAAGCACCGCGCTCATTCAAAAAATATTTATTACAGAAGGGCTAGTGCTTGCAGGTGTGGGTACTTTTATTGGAACAGCACTCGGCACACTCATTTGTATACTGCAATTAAAATTTAAAATTATTACGCTAGGTGGTGGGGGTAGTTTTATTATCGATTACTATCCTGTAAAATTAATGGCCACCGATTATGTACTCGTGGTTGCCACCATTGCAGTAATTGCACTATTGGCCGCATGGATTCCTGCTAAAAAAGCAAGCCAACAATTGTTATCCTTAAAAAGCTAGTGGCCTCCTAATTAGTAATCACCCAGTGTTTCTGGTAATTGAGAAAGGGCGTCTGCAAGTTGCGCATCATTAGGTGCAATGCCGTGCCACTCGTGTGTACCTTCCATAAAGCTAATGCCTTTACCCATTTCTGTTTTCATTAAAATACAGATAGGCTTTCCTTGACCAGTGAGTGATTTTGCTTTATTAAGTGTTGCAACAACGTTTTCCATATCGTTACCATCCATATCAATAACAGTCCAGTTAAACGCTTCAAATTTGGCACGTAAACTATCTAGGTTCATTACTTTTTTAGTAGGGCCATCAATTTGTTGACCATTAACGTCGATGGTTGCAATTAAATTATCACAATTGTTATGTGCTGCAAACATTACAGATTCCCAAATTTGTCCTTCTTGTAATTCGCCATCGCCATGTAAGCAATATACAAGCTTAGCATCACCATTAATTTTTTTAGAAAGTGCTGCACCAATGGCAACACTCATGCCCTGACCTAAAGATCCACTAGCAATTCTAACACCCGGTAAATGTTCGTGTGTAGTTGGGTGGCCTTGTAAACGGGTATTTAATTTTCTAAAAGTCCCAAGTTCACTCACTTCAAAGTAGCCAGATCTTGCAAGTACTGAATAAAATACAGGAGAAATATGACCATTGGATAAGAAAAACAAGTCTTCACCCTTTCCGTCCATAGAAAATGCAGGATTATGGTCTAGGGTATTAAAATACAGCGCCGTTAAAAAATCGGTACAACCAAGAGATCCACCAGGATGTCCACTCTGAACACCATGCACCATTCTAACAATATCTCTTCTAACTTGAGTAGCCGTATCTTTTAGGGTTTGAATAGACGCCATAATTTGTTTATTTGCTGCGAAGATAAAATTCAAATTCCAATTCTTGTATGAAAAATGACGCTTTCGGTACTATTTATTAGTTTTGCCTTCAAATTGATACAATATGTCTGAAGAACTTGACTTAATAACAGTAGACGCCGAAGATTCTATGAATAAGGCAATAAGCCACTTAGAGCTAGAATTAACCAAGATTAGAGCCGGTAAAGCCAGCCCAACCATGCTTGATGGCATTATGGCCGATTACTATGGCGCCCCAACGCCTATCAGCCAGGTGGCTAATATTAGCGTTTTAGACGTTAGAACCATTAGCATCCAGCCCTGGGAAAAAAACATGCTTGCTCCCATTGAAAGAGCAATTATGATGGCAAATATTGGAGTAACACCTCAAAATGATGGGGTTCAGATTAGACTCTTTATGCCACCCCTTACCGAAGAGCGCAGAAAAGAATTTGTAAAAAGAGCTGCAGGCGAAGGTGAGCAATCAAAAGTTGCCATCAGAAATATTAGACGCGACGCCATCGAGCAAATTAAAAAGTTACAAAAAGACGGTTTAAGTGAAGACGCAGCAAAAGATGCTGAAAAAGTAGTTCAAGATATTACCGACAAATTTATTGCACTTGTAGAAAAGCATTTAGCTGCAAAAGAAAAAGAAATGATGGCGATATAAAAGCGCTTATTTCTTTTGTTTATTGACAATATAAACACCGCACAAAATAATACCGAGCCCAACAAGTCTTAACGGATGGATGGGCTCGTTGTAATATAGGCCAATAGCAAGCGAAACAAATGGAATGGCGTAGGTTACGGTAGATGCAAAAATAATACCAGCTCTTTTTACAAGCACATAAAATAAAATAGAGGCAATAGATGTATTGATGACACCTAGTGTACCGCCTGCTATACTTGCTTCTATCAGCGATGGGTTAGAAAAGTCGTAATCAAAATAACCGGTACTAAATAATATAATGCCGGCTGGAATCATGGTAAAACAAAAAGCGACAGAGGCAATATTAATGGCGCTCACTTTTTGCATTTGACTTCCAACCATATTTACATTGAGACCATAAAAAATGGTGGCGAGCACTACAAAAAAGCTATAAGAAAAATTATCAAACTGTAAGGTTTTACCTGCCGTTACTGATAATAGAAGGCCCGCAAAGCCAAGTAGTATGCCAATTATTTTTTGCTTGCTCGATTTTAAATTAAAAAAAGCAATACCCGCAATAATGGTAAAAAGTGGTGTGAGTGCATTTAAGATGCCAGCAAGTGCGCTATCAATTTTAGTTTCTGCAATACAAAATAAATAAGCTGGAATAAAACTACCCATCACACCGGATAGCACCACCACAAAAAGTTTGTTTTTGGGTATTTGCTTGAGTGCGCTATAACAAAATGGCAAAAGAGCTAGGCCCGAAAAAATCATGCGAAGGGAAGCAACTTGGTAAGGGCTTAAGGGAAAGGATCCGCCCTCTTTCATGCCTACTTTCATGAGCATAAATGAACTTCCCCAAATAATCGACAAAACAATAAATAACACCCAATTAATAAGCTTTTCCCGCACGGCATTGAATTTTGGCGAAGTTCCCCAATTCGAACCTAATAACAGCCCATTTTCTAACAATTTATGGCCCTAAATACCACTTAAGTGGATAAATTTTAACCCCAAACTGCACAATTGAGGCCTGAAGGGGTTTTCTTTGTAGCAAAAGTGTGAAGCTGTGAATGTTCCCAATTATCAAATTAAGTTAGATCAGTTTGAAGGTCCCTTTGACCTTTTATTGTTTTTTATAGAAAGAGACGAACTGGATATTTACAATATCCCCATCACTAGAATTATTAAAGATTTCTTGGAGTTTATTCATCAAGGAGAAAAGCTAAATATTGAACTCTCGAGTGAGTTTATTTTATTTGTATCTACCCTCATGCGCATCAAGGCAAGACTTCTTCTGCCACGTAAAGAAATAGATGCTTCAGGAAATGAAATTGATCCGCGTCAAGAACTAATTGATAAAATATTAGAATACAAGCGCTTCAAAGAAGCTTCTGCGCAAATGGCTGATATGGAAGCCGTGCGCATGCTTATGGTAAAACGTGGTAATCTTCAAAAGGAACTCATTTCAATTGGAGAAGATGCCTCTGAAGGAACTGAAATTCAGAATATCACGATGTTCAAGCTCATGAAGGCTTTTGAAAAAGTGATGCAGCGTGTACATGATCGTCAAAACAAACCGGTGCATACGGTGGTGCGTTACAACTACACCATGGAAGGAAGTAGAGACTACATGCTAGATTTTGTGCGTGGCGAAAAAACAGTTGCTTTTGAAAAAGTATTTGAAATTTGTAACGACCGCGTTCACGCGTTATTTTTATTTTTGTCGACCCTCGAATTAACCCAGCAGAAATACATGAAACTCCTTGTCGGAGGGGGTATGAACAATTTTATTATTGAATGGAATGACAACCGTGAAATTGAACTAAAAGAAGAAGGTCTTACAGATGAAGACCTTCCAAGTAGTTTTACAGATGAAGACGTTCCATTAGAAATGGAGTAGGGGTTGGGTTATACGGTTTGTAACGCTTTTGTATTTACCATTTCTTTTACCGCGGCTTCAATACCTGCAGCATCATACGCGCACTCTCTATACAATTCTTTGAGTGTACCATGTTCTACAAGTCTATCCGGAATACCTAAAATAGATACATCCGCTTTGTAACCATGCGCATTCATGAACTCAAGTATCGCAGATCCAAAACCACCTACTACGGTACCGTCTTCGACAGTTACAATTTTTGAATAGTTTGTAAATACTTCGTGTAATAAAGTTTCGTCAAGTGGCTTTACAAATCTGATATCGTAATGCGCCGGATCAATACCTTCTGATCTTAAATTTCTGATTGCTGTTGTTGCAAAATTTCCAGGATGACCAAAACTTAAAATGGCCACCTCTTTTCCGTCTTTTATTTTTCGACCCTTACCAATTTCAATAGCTGTTAAAGGTGTTTTCCATTCTGGCATCACACCTTCACCCCTTGGGTACCTAATTACAAATGGTAAGCCCGTGCTATCAAGTTGTGCGGTATACATGAGGTTGCGCAGCTCCTGCTCATTCATTGGAGCACTAACAATTAAATTAGGGATGCAACGGAGGTATGAAATATCATAACAGCCGTGGTGCGTAGGTCCATCTTCGCCCACAAGTCCGGCCCTGTCTAAACAGAGTACGACCGGTAATTTTTGTATCGCTACATCATGCACGACCTGATCAAAAGCACGTTGCATGAATGAAGAATAAATATTGCAAAACACACGCATACCTTGTGTGGCAAGGCCTGCACTAAGTGTTACTGCGTGCTGCTCACAAATGCCCACATCAAAAGCACGGTCAGGCATTTTATCCATCATAAATTTTAAGGAAGAACCACTAGGCATAGCAGGTGTAACCCCCATAATTAGTGGGTTGGCTTCTGCTAATTCTACAAGGGTATGTCCAAAAACATCTTGGTATTTAGGAGCTTGTGGTGTGTCAATTTTTTTCTTGATAATTTCACCAGTTACTTTATCAAACAGTCCTGGTGCATGCCATTTTGTTTGGTCTTTTTCTGCAAGCTCATAGCCCTTACCTTTTGTTGTAATAACGTGTAACAATTTAGGCCCAGGTATGTCTCTTAAATCTTTGAGGGTATCAACAAGGTTGGTAATGTTATGACCATCGATAGGTCCAAAATACCTAAGTTGTAATGCTTCAAAAAGGTTACTACTCTTGCTTACCATCCCTTTCACGCTGGCTTCTAATTTAGAAGCTAGAGATCTTGAAGTAGATTTTCCTACAGGCATTTTGCCTAGTAAATTCCAAATCTCATCCCTTACTTTATTGTAAGTAGGAGACGTGGCAATATCCGTTAAATATTCTTTGAGTGCGCCCACATTTGGGTCGATACTCATGCAGTTGTCATTTAAAATAATAAGCACATCACTATCCGCAACGCCCGCGTGGTTCATGGCTTCAAAAGCCATACCAGCTGTTAAGGAACCATCACCAATAACAGCAATTGACTTTCGGTTTTCACCTTTGTATTTTGCGGCCATAGCCATACCTAATGCTGCAGAAATAGAAGTAGAAGAGTGACCCACACCAAAAGTGTCGTACTCGCTTTCTGATCTTTTAGGAAAGCCACTTAATCCTTTGTATTTTCTATTGGTAACAAACTGGTCTCTACGACCCGTTAATATTTTATGTCCATACGCCTGATGGCCTACGTCCCATACGAGCTGATCGTATGGTGTGTTATAAATGTAATGAAGGGCAACGCTTAATTCAACAACGCCAAGGCTGGCAGCAAAATGCCCACCATGCACACTTACAATATCAATGATATATTGGCGTAATTCATTGCAAACTTGATGCAACTGATCTTTTGGGATCTTTTTGAGGTCATCGGGGTTATTGATGTTCCCTAAGAGTGCTCCTGGCCTTATTTCCATGCAAAAAGTTAGTTTAGGTTGTAAAAATAGGTATTTCGTGTGAAGCAAAACACCTTTCCTACAATAGAAACATCGCACAAAACCAAAGGTTCACCCCTTCTTCACTTTATTTTATGCCAACCAAGGTTGGTTTTTGCCTTTCTTCCTTAATTTACCCCTTTTGGGGTGCTTAATTTTTATATTTGTAGCTATGTCTAGAAGAAATAACCGTGTTTATTGGTGGTGTCAGGTAGGCGGCTGGTTTTCCTATGGGTTAACCATGATTTTTTTCGCTTTCATTTTTGACAGTAAGCCCAATCCCGTTTTTTATCCAAGACTGGGAATTACCATTGTATCTGGTATTTTATTTACCCATTTGTTTAGAACCCTGATTGTTCAGTTTAAGCTAAGGCCCCCATTCCCATTTCAGAAATGGTGGCTCTTGGTGGTGCTGTTTTTTGGCGTCGTTGTTTTTTATAGTTTAACCAATAGTGCTATTGTGGAGTGGGTGGGTCTTTATGATCCAAGAATTAAATTTTCTGTAAAAACGCGGTTCTTTTCCAATTTAATTTTTGATTCGCCCATGATATTTATTTGGATTAGCATTTATTATGTATGGCATTATGTTCAACTAGGGCGCATGAATGAAATTCAAAAAGTAAGACTTGAAACGCTCGTGAAGGAGCTTGAATTAAAAACCATTAAAGCGCATATCAATCCGCACTTTATTTTTAATGCACTGAATAGCATTAGAGCCCTTGTAGATGAAAATCCAGAGCGCGCAAGAACAGCCATCACAGAGCTTAGCAATATTTTGCGCAGCAGTATGCAAGCCGAAAAACTTGAAACCGTAACGCTCGAAAAAGAGCTTTCTATTGTAAAAGATTATTTAGCACTTGAAACCATTAGATTTGAAAGTAGGTTACGTGTTGTGTATCATATTGACGAAGACACACTGGATCAACCCGTACCACCTATGATGCTGCAAACACTTGTTGAAAATGCCATCAAACATGGTATTGGTAAGCAAAGAGATGGGGGCGTTGTTGAAATATGGTCCGATTTTAAAAACGAACACCACCAACTTATGATAAAAAATACGGGTGCTATTGAGGAAGATTTAGATATTGATAATAGTGGCTTTGGTATTAGTAGTACCAAAAATAGACTCGCATTGCTTTTTGGAAATAAAGCAGACTTTTTTATTCAAAATACAAAAGATCATATGGTGGAGGCTGTTGTGAGACTTCCTTTATCTACAAACAATAAATAATTTCAATAGAAAATACGATGGCCATAAAAGCAATTATTATTGATGACGAACGACTAGCACGTAATGAATTAAAAAAATTATTGTTAGATCATGCCGACATTGAAGTGCTGGATGAGGCTTCTAATGTAGATGAGGGCATCGAAAAAATTGAACTGCACAATCCCGACCTTATTTTTTTAGACATTCAAATGCCAGGAAAAACAGGGTTTGATTTACTAGCAGAAGTAGAGCGTGCACCCAAAGTAATTTTTACTACAGCCTACGACGACTATGCCATCAAAGCGTTTGAAGTAAATGCCCTTGATTATTTATTAAAACCCATCGAGCCCAAGCGGTTGTCTGATGCCATTCAAAAATTACAGGCCGAACTCTTTAAAGAACAAATTGGTTTTCATGGTAACAACCGTGGTCCGTTAACAGAGCAAGACCAGGTGTTTGTAAAAGATGGGGAGCGTTGTTGGTTTGTGAAACTGGGTGAGATTCGGCTTTTTGAGAGCGTAGGTAACTATGCAAAAGTGTTTTTTGATAGTAATAAGCCGCTCATATTAAAATCTTTAAATGCACTAGAGGAGCGCCTCGATGATCGCATGTTTTTTAGGGCCAATCGAAAGCATATCATTAATCTGCGTTGGATTGATAAAATTGAACCTTACTTTAATGGGGGACTCATTGTAGAGTTAAAGGGTGGCGAAAAAATTGAAGTGAGTAGACGACAAACCGTTAAGTTCAAAGAAATGATGAGCTTGTAAGCTTCTTAATAATTAGCTGTATTTTAGTTGGCTCCAACATACAATTCAAATAAATGGTTTTTATGAAAAAAATAAATATTCTATTTGCTGGTTTGCTACTCGTTGTTTTTGCGCAAGCGCAAAATGTAGACAAGCTTATCAAAGAAAAAGAGGTAAGACGTATCGAAACGATACTTGCTGCAGACGATATGCAGGGGCGTAGAACCTTTACGCCAGGTATCGAAAAAGCGGCTGCTTTTATTGCAGACGAGTTTAAGGCAACTGGTCTGCAAACCCTTAATAACAGTGGTTCTTACTTGCAGTCTTTTGCGATGGTGCGCACAAAATTTTTAGGAGCATCGGGCACTTTTGATGGTGCTGCTTTAGATAAAAAAGACATTGTAGTTATTACCACGCAGGCCAATCTAGCGGTGAATGAAACATCTGGTTTTGAAAAAATTACAATTGGAAAAACGGCCAATTTAATGAGTGAAGCGCGCAAGCTTACGGGTTTAAAAAAGAATGCGCTTGTTATTGTAGATACTAGTTTTGCAAAAACATTTAGTGGACTTACAAGGCTCAAGTCTAATTTATTTAAATCTGACAAGTCGGTGGTTTTTGTATTAAGTGCTACAAACCCTACTGGCTATAGCATTGAAGCCAAGCATGAAATCACTGAAATGCCACTTGCCAATGTGGTAGGTGTACTTCCTGGTAAATCTAGACCCGAAGAAATTGTAATTTTTAGTGGACATTATGATCATTTGGGAATTACCAGTAAAGACAGAAATGGCAATGTTATAGCCGATTCTATTTTTAATGGCGCCAATGATGATGCAGCTGGTACCACTGCTATGATGGTACTCGCTAAATATTTTAAAGCCCTGAATAACAACGAGCGTACCCTAGTATTTGCTGCATTTACTGCAGAAGAAGTAGGTGGCTTTGGTGCTACTTATTTTTCAAATCAATTGGATCCTGCTAAAGTAATGGCCATGTTTAATTTAGAAATGATTGGATCCGAAAGTAAGTGGGGTAAAAATTCTGCGTTTATTACAGGCTTCGAAAAAACAGATATGGGTAAAATTTTGCAAGCTAATTTAGAAGGCACCGATTTTACTTTTTATCCAGATCCATATCCTGCACAAAATTTATTTTACCGTTCAGACAATGCAACCCTTGCTAGACTAGGTGTTCCGGCTCACACCATTTCTACAACTAAAATAGATACCGATCCGTATTACCATAAAGCAACCGATGAAATAGGCACCATTGATACCGGTAATATGACAAGAATTATCAAGGCTATTGCACTAAGTGCTCGTGGTATTGTTAGCGGTAAAGACACACCAACGCGTGTGAATACCGCCGATTTAAAATAGAAAACAAGCCAACGTTACTACTATTTGTATCCAGCGAATAAGGATGGACACTAGTATTGGCGTTGGCTTGTTAGTTATTTACAAACTACTAATACCCATCATAAGGCCAGGTCCAACCCACGTTTGCACCACCATCAGATACAGCGTCATAAAATGGCCATCCATGTGCCGCTGATGCTGGTAAAAATGATTTGTCAATACCAAATCCCCAGCCTTGATTTCTTAGTGCGCCTGCAAAATAAGAGACCCTCGAAATTTTTAGCTGCTTGATAATTTCATCTTGTGAGCTCCTTTTAATTTGATAGTCGATACTACCTTCTACCGTAGTTCCATCGGAAACTTCAAGGGTCGTGCTAAGAGAGCCCGTAAATACGATTTCTGCATTGTTATCGTCTTCATAGATCGCAAAAACCTGTTCTTTGTTATCAACTACCCAATCGGCGTCCCAAACCGCATAAACACGGAGCCATTGTTTTTTGCGAATAGTGCCACGTTCAAATTTTACAGATGTTTTGTCTTCAAATTCGGTGATTTGATGACCCACTAATTTCAGGTACCCACTTGCCCTGCAATAAGCAATTTCTGATCCGCCCCCGTTGCCGGTAAAGCTAATGAGCCTGTCATATTGTACTTTACAAATAGCATCACCCACATACACCCGGTTAATACTTGGTGTTGTAACAACAGGTGGCGTTACATTGGCGTCCTGTGTTTGATAAGGTTCTATGCCATTAATACCTACAATATGTGTAGGATGGGTAAATACATAATCGTCATTTACAACAACAGGGCGGTATTCTACAAGTACGCCACCACTGTAATAAGGCTGAAAACCAAATGCCTCATCAGCTTCGGCGCTTGCTGCCACGAGGCTTGCTACCGGACCATAGCTGTCTCCACTTGCCGAAATATCATATTCGGAACTGTACGGAAAATAGATACTAACCTCGTTGCTATTATTTACATAGCCATCGTTGTGTAATTGGCTAGCAAGTAGTCCATTAGGTACATCGTTAGTTTGCACTTTACCTAAAAAGGCCATTAGTTTGGTGTCGCTTTTTTCATTTACTGCTGTCCAAAAGTTGTCTGAAAATGCTTGAAGGTTTACATTCCATTTTGTGCAGAGTGCTACAAACTTTTTGTTTGCTGGAAGTATGCTTTGACCCGTATTGATGAGGTCTTTTAATAAAACCGATTCGTCGGTGTAGGCTTTGGAATAAACGGCGGCATTTACCAGTTTTAGATTCCTTTTTTCTTTGTAGAGGTCCTCTAAAATAAGTGTGATTTTTTCGAGGTTACTAACAAGTTCAATTTGATCATACGTAATTGGTTTTTGGTATACTTTACTTTCATCGATACCACCCTTTTGGTAATCGACAGCATTTTTTTTACAACTAACAAATGCAGCAAGAAGCGTTAGTGCAAGCAAGCCTTTTTTTAGGTTCATTAACATGGTGCTTTATTTAAGATGAATAGAATGTGGTTGGATAGCTATCTAATGCAACCTATTCTATTCAACACCTGTTTATGTTACGTGAAAACCGCAGAAATTAATTCAAGGCTCAAGTAAATTATTATTGCGAATTAGTTCTGATATTTTCCGCAAGGGCAGGCAAAAAAATAACCGACCAATAGGTCGGTTATTTGACTACAACAACTATTTATTTTTTTAAAAACAATAACTCAATCCGCCCCCTAAGTAGGTGTTAATATCGCCGTGTACATCATTTGAAAAATCGGCACGAAAACCAATAAAAAAATGATCCTTAATGGCAAATTGTTGTTGCACTGCAATGCGGTAACCCATGCCAAAATGATTTTCTGTTTCAAGTACTGATTTCCGAATGACACCATAAAAT
>Ga0255106_1000072_pt1 | contig 24368 bp, 20 predicted proteins | sample Law_Cont_RepB_8h_FD_188453 | JGI IMG/M metagenome (GOLD analysis project Ga0255106, IMG submission 188453) | Freshwater microbial communities from St. Lawrence River, New York, United States - Law_Cont_RepB_8h | ecosystem: Environmental > Aquatic > Freshwater > River | place: USA: New York...
ATTTCAACCTTCTGATCGTTATAAGATAGTTCGGGATAAATTGACATATCTCTTAATATTAGTAGTTAAAATAACTCGTCTTATGTTTAAATAATATAATCAATTTTTACAATTAAATATTAAATATTAAAAATAAAAATGTACAAAATACTCTAAATAATCTATCATTTACGCATCAGTAATCCTAAATACTCTCTTAGGTCTGACGGCTCTCGCCGCCTGAGGAGATTTTGGTGGGCTTGTCGGGCTTACATCAGTAATCCTAAATACTCTCTTAGGCCGGGCGACTCTCACAGACGGAGGAGATTTTGGTGGGCTTGTCGGGCTTACATCAGTAATCCTAAATACTCTCTTAGGCCGGGCGACTCTCGCTGCTGGAGGAGATTTTGGCGGGCTTGTCGGGCTTACATCAGTAATCCTAAATACTCTCTTAGGCCGGGCGACTCTCGCCGCCGGAGGAGATTTTGGTGGGCTTGGTGGGCTTACATCAGTAATCCTAAATACTCTCTTAGGTCTGACGGCTCTCGCTGCCGGAGGAGATTTTGACAGACTTGAAAGGCTTGTCCTACTTGAAAGGATTGACATACTTGACACGCTTGGTAGGCTTGACGAGCTTACATCAGTTATTCTAAATACTCTAACTTTTCTTACTTTCATTGATACAGCAACAGGAGGAGATTTTGGAGGGCTTGTCGGGCTTACATCAGTTATTCTAAATACTCTCTTAGGTTTAGTATGTTGTGATTTTGTATTTAATGGCATTCTTAATGTAATATAAGAATAAATATAAAAATAATCGCTGCTAGCAGGGTTCGAACCTGCGACCACTCGATTAACAGTCGAGTGCTCTGACCAACTGAGCTATAGCAGCAGGTATTGCTACCCAACTATATATATTCTTAAATCTTTATATAAGTTTTTAATATTATAATAGATAAATAATGAACGCCAAAAAGTCTGTAGAAGAGAATGAATGTTTAATATGTTGCGATGAAAAGGCGACAGATAATTTGAATTGTTACAAGTGTAATAAAATAATATGTGTTTCTTGTTGTAATAAATTAAATACAAGGACATCTTTGTTATATCAAGAAAGTAAGCATGTATTTATTAAATACTGTTGTCCTTTTTGCAGATATTGTAATAACAAGCATATCAAGCTATTTAATAAAAATGAAATAGTAGCGATATATACAGAGACACTGACTCAACTATCAATATTACAAAAATATAGTGATACATTGATTAATAATTATAATGAAATATATAACGAAAATAAGAGATTACAAGACGAGATTACTAAAAAAAACACAGAGATTACTCAAATTACCGAGTTATTAAAAGGCAAGGTTAGTGTGGATGACTATACCGAATATGTTGAAGATGCCGAAGATGCTGGCGAAATATAGAGGGGGTAATGATATCTTTCAATATATCACAAGATGTCCTAAAAAGGAACCAAGTTTTTATAAAAATTTGAAAATTAAAATTTGAGTACATCTCTTGATTTATTTTGTAATTTCTAAAAAACTTTTGAAAATTTAGAAAAAACAGAAAGATGTACTCAAATTTTAAAATCAAAAAATAAAATTTTTCAGTGTCTCAAGAACATCTCTGTTAATTTAAGTATATATATTAGGCAACCAAGAGTCTGATGTAATGAATATATATATATATATATATAAATATTATTACTATATATAATAAAAGTAAGGTAAATGGATTTGATTACAGGCGAAAAAATACAGTTATTATGCGATGTTTTCATAGGAACTGTAGGAGATTTAAATTCAAACCCTAATATAACAATAAATCACCCGAAATCATATAATATAATGAATATTAACAGTACTTATGATAATCCGCGAATTGTTTATTATAAATCTTGTAGTCTCCGTGAATTGAATGCAAAAATTCAATATTTTGCAAACCCATTCATTTTAGTATCGCACAATAGTGATGAAAATATTGTATATAGCGGTGTATTTAAAGAATTGCTCGATAATCCAAAAATAATAAAATGGTATTCGCAGAACCTAACATTTAAGAATATCAAGATGAGGCTATTGCCAATAGGCATAGCTAACTCTCAGTGGTCGCACGGAAACTTAAAAGTAATCCAAGAAGCTATTGAATCCCTTGAATCCCTAAGAGATACATCTCGTAATAATAAGCCGAATGATATATATTTCTATTTCAATATAGCCACGAACCCTGATAAAAGAATTGAATGTTATAACAAAATAGCTAAATATATTAAGTTCGGCGAAGAATTAAATATAGCAGACTATATCAGCGTATTATCTACATACAAATTCGCGATATGTCCGGATGGTAATGGAGTAGATACTCATAGATTATGGGAATGTTTTTATCTCAAAGTAATACCTATAGTATTAGATAGCAATTTTATAAGAATTGTTAAGGATACCTATAATCTACCTATGATTATATTAAAAGATTGGGATGATATCATAAGAACCGAGCTTATATACAAGGATTTTGACAATTCAATATTGGATTTGCAATTTATAAAAAAAGAATTGAGAGGCTGACGAGAGGCTGACGAGAAGATATTAAGATTCAACCTTTTTTTTTATATTATTCTGTACGCTTTGAAAAATATAATAGGTGATGTTATCACAGAAACATTAATAAATAGTGCAGCTACTGTAGTAAATATGTTAAATATAATAAAAGACAAGGGTCAATGTGGTGGTAAGATATCATTGTATAAAAAGGTTTATATAAAGAAAATTTTAGGAAAAAATAGAGCAATATACAAGATAGGTGGTTCCAATAAAGAATATGTTAAAAGGAAAGGCGTTTATATATCTGTAATAGAATATAAGAATTTAGTAAATAAAAAGCAACCGTAATATAAGTATATAGGACTGTCTTAGAAATACTGTTTGAAATTCTTAAAGGATACAGATTTTTATAAAATTTGAAATTTATTCAGGTGTTAGGGTTTATTAGACTTACTTTTTGGACTTGGACTTCTTGTTTCTTTTGTTTCTTTTGGCGTGCAATTTCTTACCACCGCCAGCCGTCATAATTATTAATGGGTCTTCACTCTCATTATTTTTATTCAATTCCATTAATATAATATATAGCCATAGAGATAAACATACTATACTCCATAACTTATTGCATTTATTTATTAATAAATTATATTGACCTCCTCTGTTAGGTTCCTCTTTAAAAGGGTGTAATAATTTTTTAACGACACTAACAGTATTTGTACTAAATGAATTAACTACATTAAATAGACCTTTTTTAAGAGCTTCCATTCTTTGTACTGGATTTGCAATTTCAACCGGATCATCGAGCATATCTACATTAGCCGCTTTCTCTATTAGCCCTAACATATCTATATAATTATTAATTCTAAAGGCATTTGCAGTAGAGGCTAACATATCATATGATTTATTAAAAGTTCTAAAACATTTTGTAAGTAAAACATTCTTGGGATAATCATCCATTTTTTTAACACTGCTCATAATAAAAGGGACTGCTGTTAAATTGAGTATACCGCATACTGTCGCTATCATTTGCAGATATGTAACAACTCTTTTCAATAAATTAACACCTCTTTTAACATCCATATCTTTAAAGAATTTGTCGGTATTTCCATCATCCCCGCAAATTGAAATAATTTTATCTCTTAATTTATTATAATCTTCTGTAGACATATTATCGCTATCTACTAATTTCAAGTTAAGTTCTAATTTTTTTACATCGCATTGCAACTTTTTAACCATATTGCGAAGATTATCCGCGGATGCTGATGCGGCAGGCGAAGTTTGTAAAGCTTGTGAAACTTGTGAAACTTGTGAAACTTGTGAAACTTGTGAAACTTGTGAAACTTGTGAAACTCGCGTAGCCGGCGTAGCTTGTGAACCATTGATTGATTTTCTGTTTTGAGAAGTTTTGTTGGTGGGATCCATTATCACTTGTGCGAAAAAATCTGCTGACATTATTTTTATTGAATAACTTGAGATTCTATTATATACACATAATTTATTATGATTATGCATTTCTTCTCATACGCGGTTTCTTAGCTTTACCGCCTGATATATTTATTTTACCATCATATTTCTCGCTATATTTCTTCAATTTCTTCAATAAAACAAAAACGAATATACAAGCAAAAAGATAGATTATTGCATTTCTATATCGAATTGATTTAGCATTTATTAATAAATTTATAGTTTTCAATAAAATTTTTTTATCATATCCTGCACCACCAATCATACCAGGATTATTATAATCATAATTTATACTTAAAATACGCCCAACACCTATTTCGGTCATTGATTCATTATCTCTCATAGATTCAATTTTATTAATGCAATTAAAAAATATAAACAATGTTATTTGAAAAATACTTATAAAACTTGCACTGGTTATTATGGTATTATTAAGATACAAAGTATTGCCCGCGAGCGAACTAATTGCGATTAATATTTTAACGGTCAGAAAGTTTAGTTTTTCTATAATAGCATCATTTCTCGATTCTATATCTCTTAAAGATACTGACTGTATGCTTGAAATAGAGCCCTGACTTCTACTTCTACTTGAAATAGAGTCCGGGCTTCTACTTCTACTTGAAAAAGAGCCAGAATTTGATTCAGACAACTCCAGTTTTTTAGCTTTGGTTGATATAACTAATTCTAAAGCAGTTAGACCTTTTTTAGTTAAACGATTAAATTGTCCTTCTACTGGATTAGTACCTTGTTCTCCAATTGAACGCACGATTTCTTGAAATCGTGTTAAATTTTCCGGGTTTCTTGGATTATAAAAGAGCCTAGCTCTTATAGTTTTAATTATCTTATTAAACATTTTCCTATATATTATATGTATAATAAAATTACTTACAGCTATGTCAATAGATAATACTATCTTGATTCAATATAACCACGAACCCTGAGAAAATAATTGAATGCTATAACAAAATAGCTAAATATATTAAGTTCGGCGAAGAATTAAATGTAGCAGACTATATCAAAGTACTCATAGATTATGGGAATGCTTTTATATCAAAGTAATACCTATCGTATTAGATAGCAATTTTATAAGAACAGAGTTTATATATAATGATTTTGACAATTCAATATTATATTTGCAATTTATAAAAATAATTAAGAGGCTGACGAGAGGCTGACGAGAGGCTGACGAGAGGCTGACGAGAGGCTGACGAGAGGCTGACGAGAGGCTGACGAGTAGATATTAAGATTCAACCTTTTTTTTAATATTATTCTGTACGCTTTGAAAAACTACATTAAGATATTTTTCTAATTCGTCATTGATTATAATAGGGATATTCACTTTTACAGAAACATCAATCTGTGTTTCGCTATCATTTATATAGGTAAGTGATACCTTCTCGCGTATCTTGACAATTTTTAAGGTACATAAAGCCTTTATAATATATAAATAACCTAATTTAAGATTTGTTATTTTATTCTTTGTTACGATAACCTTGTATTTTTCACCATCATTAACAATAGTGTGTTTACGACGCAGTCTAATATAATTATCATCTTCTACAACAACTTCCTTCAAATAACTAGGAAAATCATTTATATATAGATAAGCACTCTCTATTTTCCTTCTTCTTCCGTTAATAATATCCCAATTTTTATTAATATTCCATTCTAAGATTTTATATATATTGGAATTTATATTAGTAGAATCTTTCATATCCAAGGCAACACACGAATCATTTGAATCATTTGAATCATTATCGTCTTCGTCATCATCATTGACAATGCCATTGTCCTTGTCCTTTGTAGAGACGCTGGAATAATCCTCGGGAACTTCATAGATTAACTTAAACACATTATCAATGGGTTTATTTACAGAAAAATTACTATTATATAAAAACATAATAATTATATTATATTACTATATCATTTATATTTTTTATATATATTTCCTTTATTTTGTTATATTTATCGTCAACAATTATTTTTTCATCGTATAGCCATTTTTTGGATAATATGTTGTATTTATGATGTTCATTAAATAGGATGTGAATGAATACATATATTACAAATATTATTATAATGCTATTTGTCAAGCTTTTAGTAGACATTAATATAATAGAAAATAATATGATACTCTGAAATATAGAGTTGTTTATTAGCTTCTGTTGCGCGGGTGTCAAATCTATCTTGAGATATCTTCCTCCTAATTGGACTATGATTAAAAATAATATAGATAGAGGCTCTAATGTACCCATACCTCCAACTTGCTCCATTATTTATGTTATAATCTATTTTTTATTAAGAATATATATATTCCGAATACATATATTTAACGAATATACACATTGACGGATGTTTTTTTATTATAATTTTTATCAGTATATTCCTTAATCTTGCTCAGTATTATATCATTAATATCCTTATATCTATTAAATATCAATGATATCGCCTTTCCGCTTACGCTGCTCACGACACCTGCAGATACTAGCGGTGTAGTAGATGGCATAGCTGGTGTAGCAGGCGATGTATTGGTATTGCCGGCGTTTTCATTGAAGCTCTCTTTATTGTCTTCAATGCTATAAAATATTTTACCTTCTGTAAATATTATAATATCTAAAATTAACGCGATTATTGATAAAAATAGCAATAAACCAATTGTTAAATCCCATTGTATTACATAAAAGTTGATGATAAATAGTATGATAAATATCCATGGATTATCTATAATATCAAGCATATTATCGGGATATAATGCCGCAGGGCGCAATCCAAGTATTACCAAATAAGCTATCAAAAACCCTGTGATAAGACCTTTAAAAATATTATATAATACCTCGTTATTATATTCAGAATCTTTCATATGACTTCTTTACAATTATATTATATAAATATTTTGTTTTTTCTTTCCTTTTTGTATAATAGAGAATATAAAATAATAAATATTAAAATGCAATATTCAACAATTCAAGAAGCATATAATATTGATTCTTTAAAACCTACTAAAAAATCTACGAAAACTGCATCGCAATCTTCTAATAATTCTCAACCATATAATATTGAAAATAATTCAGTGGCTTCCAATAAAGAACCTGTAAACTATAATTCAAAGGGCAGTAGCTGTTCGCCCATACAAGCGCCAACATATAATATACCAATTTCTGGCGATTGTAAAAAAGAACGAGATGCTGCTATGAAAACATATATAGAAGAAAACTTCAATGCGGAATCTGCTAACAGTGGCAACAGTGGCAATGGCGGCAACGGCGGCAACGGCGGCACATCTCCAAGTGCAGGGATAGGGAATGGTGGTGAAAATAGAAGTACTAATAGCGGGAATATCTTAACAAATAGACAGGATAATATTATGCCTTTTTATGATGAGGATATGGAGCAGTATTTTGATATTAATAATTTAACAGACGAAGTCAGTTATAAATCAAATGATGGCACCAAGGTATATAATTATATGCCTAATCATAATAGAAATTCATATACTAATAATAATACTGGAGAATATTCTAATAGCAATAATGTGAGCAAAAACGGCGTCAATCTATTAAATACTGCAGAATACAATTTAAGTGCCGAAGAACGCAAGAAGGCACAAGAGGCCTTAGAATATTTAAAGAGCATAGAATACAAGATTAATAATGATGAAAACAGAGCGGCAAACGAAACATTAGACAAAGTAAGACGCTCTAACGATACAGGACCTGGCGGATTTGGAAAAGCAACTTTTGAGAATAATAAGAATATTGAAAACGAAAAAAAAGCGACAGCGGCTATTCAAACGAATAATGAGAATGAAAATAAACTTCTTGAAAGTATCAAAGAAAATAAGAAAACCGAAAACATATTCAATATGATTATAAATATATTTATATTTGTTTTTATTGGCGCCTTTATTATATTAATATGTGATTATATAACCGAACTGGCGATTCAAATAGGAAGCACAAAAACATCAAATGTACTGGAGCCCTATATAAAATATAACATATATATGCAACATCATTTTCAACACCTACAAAATATGCAAAATATGCCTATGCAAAATATGCCTATGCAAAATATGCCTATGCAAAATATGCAAATACCCAATATGCCTATGCCACAAAATCAAGGATTTCCCTATAATATACCCGATATGCCCTCCCCGATAGGAATTGCAAAATAAAAAGAATCCTATAACATTTATTATTTTTATTCAAAACCCTATTATATAAGATTTATTTATTAAATAATAATTAAATGCCAATAAATATATACGACCTTGTAAAATCAACAACTGTTATAGGAGAAGACACTATTAAAGCTAAATCTGTTGATAATGCGGTAGCCGCCGAAACCAAAAAAGAACCTGAATATAACGGATGGTGGAAAAAATCCAGCAATGGGAAAAAAAGGGTTATGTTATGCGGAACATATCCTATCGGAACGAGCAACGGATATTCAAAAGTAGTATATTATATTTCAAAATATTTGGGGAAATACGAGGATATTGAGCTGACCGTCTATGGGTTTCAAAATGTAAATAATACAAACGACAAGGATTTGCGCAATGATATCCCTCCTTCTGTTAAATTATATGATGTATTGGCTGCCGAAAATCCCAAAAGAAATGGATTTGGCGAGTTAGAAATTGGAGATTTTATTAAGAAGAACCCACAAGATGTTATTATTATTTTTAATGACAATATGATTACTACGGCGCTCACTTCAACTATTATAAAAGAATGTGGAGACGAAAAGAAGAATTATAAGCTCATTTCATATATGGATCAGGTATATCCTTATCAAAAGAAGGATTATATTGACCTATTGAACGCATATTATGACGGTATAGTGGCATTTACTCCGTATTGGCGAGATATTGCGAGAAAGCTCGGTATTAAAGAGAGCATCCCGATATATGTTTTTCCACACGGGTTTGATACTACGATGTATTATCCTATTCCTAAAGATATTGCGAGAACATATTTTAAATATAACATAGACGATTTTATGGTTCTCAATTTAAATAGGAATCAGCCACGCAAATGCTGGGATCACACGATGATTGCGTGGGTAGAGTTTGTAGAAATGCATTATAATGTGAATGTCCGCGAGACTATCAAGAAAAATAAGAATAACACGAGGCCTGTTAAATTAATCATAGGGACGCAAATTAATGCCTTCTGGAATCTCTGGGATGTATTAGAGAACGAGGTTAAGTTTAGGGATGTTCCCTTAGATTATGTTAAAAATACTATAATTGAAGTTCCTATGCCTCAGCAATTGTCTGACAAGGAAATTAACATATTATATAATTCGTGCGATGTCGGCTGTAATAATTGTAACGGCGGAGGTTATGAGCTAACTGTATTTGAATGCCTCGGCTTAGGCATTCCACAAGTGTCCTCTTATGTCGGGGGAATACGCGAATATCTGAGCGAAAACAATTCAATTCCTGTTAAATCTACTATATATCAATATCTAGATAACAAATCAAATGGTATAGGCGGTAAGGCGGAAATTACAGACCCTCACGAGTTTGCTTTGGGATTCTGGAAATATTTCAATAATCCCGAGCTGGCTCTTAAACACGGTAAGAACGGGCGCGAGAATATTTTAAAGAATTATAGATGGGAATCCTTAGTGGAATACTTTTATTCTAAAATACTAACTAATATATAAAAATTGACTGCGATATATATTATATTATCACTTACCAACATAAGACAAAAAATGGCTCTTTTCATTGACACGGAAACAAACGGCTTGCCCGATATGAAAGATATGGTGTGGGGGAACTATCCTGACTTCCACGATTCAAAAAAGTATGACAGCGCCAGGATTGTACAGCTGTCCTTCATCGTCACAGATAAACAATATAACAATCTTGATTTGCAGGATTACATAATTAAACGCGAGGGATTTGATATCAACAACAGCGAGTTCCATTCTATAACAAACGAGGTATCTGACAAAGAGGGAATTGATTTTGACAAAGCCTTCAACGCTTTTTACGAAAGCCTCAAAAAAACCGACCACATTATTGCGCACAACATCGCATTTGATATATCTGTTATTAAATCCGAACTGTATCGCAGAAAGCTCTTCCATATCATTGAAGAGATTGACAAAAAGAAATTGCTATGCACTATGAGACATACGAAGAACATTATCAAGATTATCAACAAGTTCGGAAAATACAAATATCCATCACTCAAGGAGCTGTACAGGTATTGCTTTGACAAGGAAATTGAAAACGCTCACAATTCCAAATACGATGTAATCAATCTCTATGACGCTATTAAAAAACTATATGATGATGGAATATTATATTACTATTTGTAAAAAACTAATTTGTTATGGTGTATATATTTTTATATTTTTTATATTTATAGTATATTACTATAATAGAATAGAGTAATGACAAAATTTTCACAAATAAAATCTACAACTAATATTTCAAAAAGTTCAGAAAAATCAAAAAAAACTATTAGAAAAAAATTAGGTGATATTAAACCTTTGCCTATGAAAAATATAAAAGTTTTTAAAAAATTACCTGTAAAAATAGAGGATATTATAAAAATATTAAATATTCCATTTAATAAAAAAGAATATAACAATAATATTCTTAAATCCTTATTATTTAATGAATATACGAGCAATTATGAAGAAAATATAGAGCTATTGAAAAAACATATAGAAAAAGGTAAATATGGTAATTATAAAGATTATTATATATATTTAGATAAAATAAGATCACATCTTGATAAATATGATATTTATGAAATAGTTAATGAAATAAAAAACGATGAAAGTGACACTTGTTATAATGAATTGAAATCGCAAATGCGTTCATATGATCCGTTAAATATGAGCTTTCAAGAATTAATAAAGTTTAAAAATTGTTTATTTAGCAATAAATGTATTACATTATATGATAATATTATAAAGTATGAATTTAAAAATGCAATTATTAACAGCACAAGCGAGAAAATAACAAAGAAAACCTTAAAAAAATATTTGGAAGAAAACAAATTTACTTATTACGCAATAAAATTTGTAACAAATATTATAAATTTTATGTATTCAAATATTTTAAATGGAAATATTATTGAAAAAATAGAATTAATTCATATATTAGCAGACGACCATAATAATATATTAGTAAATAATCCGCGTATAGATATAAGTTATAATACTTCTAAACTATCTAATAGTTCATCATTAGAATCTAAATCATATATAAGGGTTAAGAGAAATAAGGAGAGAGAAGTATATTTAGATTATTTGAAAAATAATAGAGGATATAATAATGAGATAAACGAAGAAGATATTATAACATTTGATAGATGGGATGAAATGCCTTTGTCAAAATTAAGATATGTTATAAAAATATCTTATGTAGATAATAATAAGAATTTTTGCCATGCTTTTAATGCAAAAGCCTTGTATAAGTTATGGAAAGTAAATCATTATAATAATGAGATTTTTAAAAACCCTTTTTCACAAAAGCCATTTGCAGAGGAAGATAAGAATATTATATTAATAACATTGGGTAAAAGAGATTTTAGATATGATAGTGACGATGATTATACAAGTGCTATTAATGCAAGATATGATGTAGTATTTAATAAATCAAGAATAAAAATAAATGGTATTAATTACTGGGAAATTAAAATATCATATTTAATTAAAAAAGGGCTTAGAGTATATAAATCTAAATCTATAACATTGGAGCTTCTAAGAATAAATATTAGGAAAGATATGAAATATATTGACAATTTATTAAAAAAAATTTATTCATTGCATGAAACTAATAAAATATTAGGCAAATTTATTCCATTTAAAGTTCACCCGGCATTTGCTAAATATAATTTAAAGATTATAGATAACAACGATGATTATAGGAATTTTTTTGACATGATATTTACTAAATATTAAATGATATGTGTTAAGAGTATAGGCTTTTAAAAATATAATTCTATAGATACACAAGATATATATTACCTGACAATAATGTTATAATATTTATAGAAAGGTCCTTCTCTTCCTTCTTCCTTGTTTATTATAAAGAGCAATAGGTCTCTATATACACACAATATATCATCTCCGACTGCTTTGATATATAGGATATATATTAGAACTATTAATACAGAGAATATAATATCGCAGTGTTTCATCCCAGGATTATTATTGTATATTAGTATAAACAATGGTACTTTTGCTAAGAAATTAATAACAAAATAATAAAATAGATTACTATTTTTATTATGATAATATAGTGTTATAATAACAGCAGCTACAAAAACGACGATAGATACTCCAAGTAATATTATGGGATTATAAGGAAATATTTTTAATACATAACCGAATGAATATAATACTATCCAAAATGACAAAAACTTATCTAATGTTATCTCACCCATCATTTGTTATTATATAAAAATATAATTATATATAATAATAAATGATATCTAATATATTCCTCTTAATACTCGCATCTTGCTATATATTATCGACGGATTCCTTCATCCCTTATAATGCCAATAATTATCTCTTGCGTGTCTTAAAAATCGGATCGGCAAGATCCGGATTCAAGAGTCCTTTGAAATCCCCGAGAGCAACAAGATGTCCTAAAGATATAAATAATTGCAAAATGAGATATATGAATGATATAAGCAGGCGCAATATTATAGAAGTATTGCCATATTCTGTTTTTCCTCTTGTGATTCATCCTAAATATGTATTAGGATACAAAAATGCTCTATCTGATATTAAAGATGATATTGTAATAAATAAGGTTGCTGTATTCGGAGCTTCTGGATATACTGGCGGGGATACTGTACGAACTTTGCTAAATAAAAATATAAATGTCATTGCTATTACAAGGAGAAATGTTGAAATTGTAGATAGAAATAATGCGAGAAGCAACACACTTGTAATAGATAATATCAAAGACAAGGATAAAATTAAAAAGGTCGTGGGCGTAGATGTCGTAAATCCACAATCTCTTGTTGGTATATTGGATGGTTGTGATGCTGTAATTTATTGTGCTGCTTCAAGGCCGGCTGTTAAAATTACTGGGACACCCGGGACTGAAGCATATGATAGGATGCTTAATGATACCAGTAAAAATATTCAAATAGCCGAACCAAGTAGTAATGTAGAAGATATTGGATTGGTTAATGTGGCAAAAGAGGCAATTAAAGCGAATGTCAAAAGATTGGTTATAGTATCTTCAATATGCGCCAAGTGCCAGTTTGGAAAAGAGAATTATGGGGAAACAATTGACAGGGGTTTTGCAAGTTGCGATAGCTGTTATAAAAAACAGACGGGGGAAGAAAGAGTTCGCATATTGTATAAAAATGTTCCCGCAAATATGAGCTATACTATCGTAAGGCCTGGGATGTTATCTCCTGGCGAAAGAAGAGGCCCTAAGGAAGTAGAGTTTAATCAGGGTGTTTCAAAAAGCGGCATTATATCAAGAATTGATTTGGCAGATGTTTTAGTGGCTGCTGCAAAAACTAACAAAGGGGCGCAAAAAACTTTTGAAGTATATTACAAAGATACAGCGCAGCCGGTAGATATGTATAAATCTCTAAAAACTTGCAAGGAGATGGGTAAGAGTGTTAAAGAATGTTTCTTTGGCGAAGGCTATAATAACACAGAGCCCTTATCAATTGATAAAATGCTAAATACGACTATTAAAGGCACTATATTTCCATCGGGCAACGAAGTATCCGGAGATAATTATGAAAAAATGTTAAATAGCCTTACAAAAGATGTATATGAAACCTACGACATAAATGTCTTAATGTCAAAAGATATCATATGACATCAATAATATATATAAATATTATAGTATATATATATATAAAATGAAAAAGTATATTATTTTATCGCTATTGTTAATCAATGATTCTCTTTCATTCTCAACGATATCAAATCTAAATAATTTCAGACTTAGAAAGAATGTTGCTACACTTAGGGATATACCAAGTGCTTCAAATATACAACGTAGGGAAGTTTTTAGAATTGCAAGGGCTATTAGTATTCCATATGTATTCGGTAATTTTATTGATATCGCAAATGCAGCTAAAAAAGAAGATAAGAGCATTGAATCTCTAAGAGAAGAAGCTAACAGAATTATTGAAATTATTGAAGTACAAAAAGACACTTTCAATCTCCCTGTAATAGCTGAAGCTAACAAAAATATACTGATAGACAGCAATAGCGCGACAGCTGGCAGTGGAGCTGGAGCTGGAGCTGGAGCTGGAGCTGGAGCTGGAGCTGGAGCTGGAGCTGGAGCTGGCGCAGGCACGGACGCTGATAGGGATAACTTTATGACTATTAAGGAGGCTAAAAATATTAGCGAGAAGGAAGATATTAAGAATACCTTGAATATTATTCTGGATGATTTTAAAAAGAATGGAAATGAAAGGCCAGAAGAAGCACTTAGGACTCTTCAATCCTTCTGTTCTGATTCTAATGTAATTAAATCAAAAGATACCTCTAAACTGAGACAGCTATTTGCCGACGGAAAATATGGGATTTTTCTGGGTAAGTTTGATAACTATTATATTACAAATTATAACAAAATATATGATACGGATGATGAAAAAACATATTACGAAGTAGATATTAAGCTTGAAGCTCCATATAAAACAATGATATACAATAGCATTCAATTTGATGAGATGTATTATCCTGAAAACTCAGGAGACCCTTGCTATATCATTTATAGATGGATATTCGTAAAAATAAATGATAAATATATGATTGATGGTTGCTATCTTCTCCACAAACCCAGTCTATAAACGTGGCTGTATAGCAGGTTCAATATTTTTCAAAGGAATATTAACGTTAGTAGTAGCATCGGTAGCCGCTCTCTCGTTTTCTAATTGTGTAAAAGTAGTTCCTTTATAACTCCCCAATATTAATTCGCTCTTTTTTATTTGATTATCTCGCAAATATTTAACAATTACCTTGTCGCCTGGGCGATATTTCTTTAATATTACATTCAAATCATTGGGATTGTCTATATCGCTGTCATCAATAGATAATATAATATCGCCTATGCTCTCTATTCTCTGCGTTTTATTATTTTTTACAACTCCTCTCAATCCCGCATCGTATGCTGGTGATTTATCGGGAACTTCAAGAATTAGCAAGCCCTTATCAATTATAGGGATGCCGCTTTTTTCAGATTCTAATACAGAAGGATTTCTCTCCATATATGATATTCCCAAAATAGCCTTTTTGACAAAACCAGTTTCAATAATATCCGTAATAGATTTCAAAGCATTTGCAATAGGTATCGTAAATCCTATGCCAGCAGAAACTCCGGCACCAAGAGATGCTGTATTTATACCAAGCAATTCTCCCTTGCTATTTAGCAGAGGACCACCGCTATTTCCGGGATTTATTGCGGCATCTGTCTGTAAAACATTATATATCTTGCGACCTGTAGGTGCTGTTATCTCCCGATTAGTAGCCGAGATTATACCAGCTGTGAATGTATGGTCTTGGCCGAAAGGATTCCCGATAGCATAAGCATTTTCGCCTACACTCGGTTTAACATTCTTATTGTATTTAATAACTTGTAAATCCGCCTTGCTATCCACATCAATTTTGAGTACTGCTATATCAAGGTCGGGATCAATCCCTGTCAATTTAGCTTTATAGTTCTTCTTAACATTATTTTTATCTGTTATAGTGATTATAGCGTTATCTACCTTGTTTATTACATGAAAGTTAGTTATAATATGCCCTTCCTTATCCCATACAAAGCCTGTCCCAACGCCCTTCGGCAAATCCTCCTTATTCAGATTATATTTATCAGCCATCGCAGTATATTCGGTGCTTATATAGCAAACCGATGGGATTGAATTATAAAATATATTAGATTGCTTCTTTTCAATATTAGGCAACACATTATTATACAAATATATAGAATTGATGCCTAATAAGTTCGTACTTAAATACATTAGTAATATATTACGCCTATTATAAAGCTCGCTTGTCCCACCATTATCGCCTTTACACATTTTGAGAGCCAATGGCTTTCTTAGCATTTTATTATACGGATAAAGATAAGATTCTCCAAAACTGGAAAATAATAAAAAAACATATATTACAAAATTACAGCGATTACCAAACATTCTTTTTCTAACATAATTATTATAATAGCTGTAATATTTATATAATTGCATTATTACATAATTGCAATTATATTAAGAGATTTGCTTCCAGGTTTCTCCGCAGTGTTCGCATACATATAGATATTTCATATTCTTATTGTCATATTTGATATATATAACTTGTTTTTTGTCATCAGGGGCATTACAATTCTCATTCGAGCAATTAATTAAAGGGTCTTTGATTCTTCTAAGAGTAGGGTCATAACGCAGATACTTATTAACGTGCTGATTATACAGTAAGTCATCTCCGCTGTAAAAAGTTTTTGAGATGTTAATAGCAGTATTAACAGTCTCTACTTTTTCAAAATCACAGTGCTTGCAAAATTTTACCAACTTTTTTTCCTCGTTTGATTTAACATATAACATATTATCGCATATTTCGCAGAACTCCATTTTATTATAGTAATAAGAAAATTAAATCTTATATAATCAATTTTTATCATAGATATCATAGATATCATATACATACCCTATCAATTATCATCGTCTTCATTTTCCAGTTTATAGGCAATTCCGCGCCATCCCTTATTATCATATGGGACACATAGAAGTTTCTCAAAATATGCCTTCAATTGATTCCTGTCGGGGCACTTTTTACCCTTAACAACATTGGAAGTGCACCAAATACGGAAATCATTATATAGTTTAGTTATCGTAACCCTTGGCTCTCTAATCTCTTCGTCAATGATAATCTTTTCGCTAATAAATTGCCCGATGATATCATTGTTCTGCTTATAACTCTCAGTGGCTATTCTTACCTCACAAGGCTCCACGATAGATGATGGATTAATATTCTTATGTCTTTCAATTAGCATACTTATGAAAATCTCCTTCCACTTATCAAACTTATCAGTCAATTCCAAATCCATATGAAACTCATTTTTACTGGGAACAGGATTTTCACAGAATCTACTAGAGAAATTGCAAACCTTAATACGCCTCCAAGTACCGCCATCATCGCTGGGAACCTCTGGCAATTCATTGCAAGTCAAAATCATCTTAAATTGTGGCTTGAACTCATAAGGCTCTTTAAACAATGTTCTTACCAAAATCCTATCCTGTCCCGAAAGCTCCTTCATAAGACCAATATTTAGCCTTTCATTCTCACTCGGCTCCTGCATAACCGCAAATCGTCTTCCTTTAGTCCTCTCCAATTCACTTTGTGCTGCATTACTCGCCGCCCGTTTTTGTGTCAATAGAGCTATAGGCAAGATACAATAATATTCACCAATCGCCTTTTGAATTAAATCTAACATTTTGGATTTACCATTACTGCCCTGTCCGGTAAATATATAAAACCGTTCTTGTGATATGCTACCATCCAAAATACACGATAGAATATCCATAACATAATTTCTCAGATTTTTATTAGTAAATATCTTCGCGAAGAAATCATTGATATCGGCAATCTCAGGAAGGTCGCTATTATATTTGACATAGCTATTTTTAGTAGATAACAATATATAATCATCAGGCATCCCGTCACGAAATATATGTAGCTTCAAATCATATACTCCATTCTCAAATCCTATCAAATGCGAGCGGCTATCTAGCAACTCCTCAAACTTATCATCGATGAATAGCGTCCGGCATTCTTTCATAATAGAATCCTTGAAACTCGCATTTTTCAATTGCTTCGCGATACTAATACATTTTTTACTCTTCTCCTCATTAATCGTTTTCATAATAGGATCCTCACAATGTTCAGCGTAATGCTGACTCCGTTCCATAAACTTCTTACAAATATCAACGCTCAATATCTTTCTCAATTCCAGACCTTCGCGCGCTCTTACCCACTTGTGCTTCTCTCTATCATATTTATACCAGTTATCCTTAGTAATCGCTTTAAATTCATCTTTAAATATCGCATATACGACACATGCAATATCAAAGTGCGAACCATCGCTACCCAACGCCTCGTCAATAAGCCTGATGATAGATTTATTGACGACATCATTATATTTCGTCAAATTATCTTGTTTCGCCCACCATCTCAAAGTACCGATTCCCATATTATCCTTTCGCATCTTGTCCCACAATTGCTGACATTCCCCCTCAATATATACGCTGCTAATTTTGGAGAAATCTACCCATGTCTCCAAGAGCCTGTAATCAATATTACGCAATACCCAGCCAAGATTAATCCAATCCGTATAATTATCCGCGCGGCTCGTAGATAGACATTCATTCACAAGCTTTTTAATAAATATCAATTCGTCCTCTGACACATACCTCTTATCATTATTTAATGCCTTCCCCAAAATATTATTCTGAACCTTGCTTTTCAATTTTTGATCGAGAGCCGGCAAAATATGCTTGCTATATTGCGTAATTTCCGTTGCGAACTCTTCTTTAATACAATTGATATCATAATTCATCTTTTTTCGCATAGAAAATAGCTTGATGAATTTTATTTCATCGCGAGCATTTAAACTATATTCTATTTTATCCGTTTTATCTCCGACATATTTATATATTGAAGATACGCGATAAGTGTCGCAATCCGGCTTTTTACTACCATACATTTGCCAACAATTTACATCAATAATTGCCTTATCCACAATAGATTCATAGTCATTACAAATTGGCAAATCCTTAAAAATAACATCACCAATATCTATAATCTTTCTTCTAATAAAATGCTGAGCATTATTAGCAATAATAATATTCGGAAAGATAATATGAATGCCGTCCTTCAACTTATTTCTGAACTCAACAGGATTCGGCTTTTCCATAACATATGCAATTTTATCCTCTTCGGATATATTCAAATATTTATTAATTATGCTAAAATAACTATCAACAATTTTGTATATATTTTCATCGCCGTATAATCTCTCATATTTTTTGTTATTATTTAAAGAAGAGTTTGAAGATTGGGAACTGTAAAGTCCGGATTTATCATCAGGAATAGTAAAACGAAAATCTATATCTACGCGCAAGGGACTCGGTTCTAAAGGTTTTTCTGTGAAATACAAAGGGACACCATTCGTCAAGGCTAAACTATATAAATTGATGAACTCCTCGTAATTTTCATCAGGTATATTTAAACTAACTTTTGGTGAACCTATGCTTGTATTTGTGAATATTTTCACCCCTTTCTCTACACGATATTTATTTATAAAAGAGCGCAAATCTTCGTTTATACCCATACTTATAAATATATTACTTTATATATATATCAATTTTTATTTTTATACATATTTTTACATTTCAATATTTTTATTTTAGAGCTTTTTAACCATAATATTTTATAGCTTTTTAACCATAATATTTTATAGCAATAATATAGATTATAATATTTTTTTATTATGGAAAAAAATGCAGATAAAAAAAATAAAAGCTTGAAGAATACCAAATATTGTAGTCCCAAAAATATTAACAATCCTACGCTATTCAATAAGAAAACGCTCATCCTATTAATAGATACATGGAATGCCTGCAAAGATAACAAAGGCGGGGCAGCGATTGCCGATAAAATAGAATATAAAAAGTCATTTAATGTCGCTAAATTATCCGAGCTATTGAATGCCAAAATAAAGCCTATATGTAATGATAAGGAATATTGGTGTTGGCCGAGTGCTATTAAAGAGATGACAAAGGATTCAAAGACGAAGGAAATTATCAAAAAGATTGAGGAGAATGAATTGCGTCCCGAGATGCCCCTTGAATGGTATAAGAATCCTATTGAATGGCTCTCTAATTATGATATAGAGGATGTAATGATACAGTATAATAATGATAAAAAATATAAATACTGTTTTTTGGGAGTTTTTCCAATAGATTTCTCGGAACAAGATAGTTTCGGAAGATGCCTTTACAGCCAAATATGTTCTTTGGATATCAATAAATATATTAATAAAAATATAAAATACCTCGGGCTTATTACAAATCTTGATAAACACGATGAGCCTGGGTCTCACTGGACTTCTACATTCATCGTATTAGACCCTAAAATAAAATGTTATGGAGCTTACTATTACGACAGCAATGCTATAAATACCCCTTCGTATGTTTCTAAGTTTATTAACAATATAAAAGCGCAATTGAAAAAAAAATATCCAAATAATGTTTTTAAAATTCATACTAATAATATTAAGCATCAGAGGAAGAATACTGAGTGCGGAATGTTCTCTATGGCTTACCAAATAAGATGGCTAAATGCTTTGTTAAAACACAAGGAGTTGAAGTTTAAATCTCCGTACGAATATTCAAACTTTGTTGGGTATATAATTAACGATAATAAAATTAAGGACGAATCTATGGAAGAAAGCCGAACATATCTATATCGCCCGAATTTCAAGAAATACATCAAGGACCGAAACATAACAATCTAATACGCGACAATATCAAGAGATACTAGGAGATATCGGGGATATATCTATGATATAAACATCTATTTTCTATATTATATTATAATAATGGGGGTAATAGATGATTTTAGACAAGAGAAAAACAAAATGGTGATAAATGTAGCTACTGAGAAAATGATAATGGATAAATATAATTTAAATATAGATAAATTGGAGTTGAAGGGAATTGTAGAAAAAGTTATAATTTCTATATGCAATGATGCAATTTTAATAAAAAGAATCGGCAAACTGATAGAATTGAATACAATAGCCCTGACAAAAATCAAGGATTATATAGAGGTTAATATTATTAATAAAAGCGCGAATAGCGCAAATACAGTAATTAGTGATGAATTAAAAACAAGTGATGATGTAATAGATAGCATTAATAAATATAATACCGACGAGCTATTGTCAAAAGTAATAGAGTTAGAAGAAAAGAGAAAAACCGTAAATACACTGGCATCCGCGGAAAATGCAAATATCAATATATCTTCAGAGCATTCTTCTACAATATCTGCAGGCACCCCTAATACTACTATAGGAATACCTGGTACTCCGGGGACAACTCAACAATCACCTTCTATATCCTATACATCATTTCAGCCTACACAAACATATCAGAAGTATTCACTTGTTAATAATGTTAATGTTGAAAATCTTGAAACTATCGCGTATATTATTGAAAAAATGGAAAGTATTATGAATAACAAGAAGAATATCAATTATAAAACCCTTATAATTAATAGCTATAATAGAGATTGGACCATATATAATAATAGAAATAATTTATCACTATCTATAAATATTGATTTAACTAAAAATATCATTGAACCTAAAAAGCTTTTAATGCCTAAATATGTCAAAAACATAACACCTTATATAACAATGACTATCAATGATGGGAAAAAAACACAGAAATTCCAATTTATTTTAAGCGTCTCCGCTACGACTGCTACGACTGCTACGACTGCTACGACTGCTACGACTGCTACGACTGCTACTGATGTTGTCGGTACAGGAGGAAACTGGGATACCTGGACAATAATGAATAATGAATTGGAGACAATAAATAATATTATACAGCTAAATAACAAAGAATGGGTTATATCATTCACAGACTTTTTAAATAATGAACTGGAATTAGGCTGTGACTGTATAAATATCAATAGAATTACCAAAACATTCAATGATAACCAATATAATATTATTACGGAAAAAACTGATATGTTAGGATATAGTGGTTATCATCTTGATTTGATTAACAAATATGACAATATCCTATTAAAAACAAGCGATGATAATGATATCCTATTGAAGGTTTTAGAGATTGATGATAACAACATAACAGTATTATATAAAGATGACAAAGATGACAAAGATGTGCGAGGAATTTGGGGTCCGGGAGGGACTATAACGGATATAACAGAAGCATATTTGCTCAATTGCAAAGCTCAATACAGTATAATATTAGCTTATCATTCGCGCATATACAAGTAAATATAGCAATTATTGCTATTACATTAGTAATATTAGGGTTCCTGAGAATATAAATATGAGCATAGATATTATATCAAGTCTGTATTGTAATTTTATTTTTTCGTCTTTTGTCAGGTTATTTTCAAATTCGCCAGACAATATATTATCAAAATTGAATGTATATATATAATTATATATATGTGTGTAATCTAAAATATCTCCTAAATTATTAATAAAGTTATCTGTTTGTATTATTATGATAACGAGAAGCGAAAATATTATAAATAACATAATGTGTAATATAATTCCCGGAGTATTTATGTGCATATTTAAATAATTAAATACAATTCGTAGTTTATACGAATCAAGATTGACAAATGCCGTAAATAATAATAATATTAAAATGTAAAAGACAGCGTATATTAATATGGCATATCGCAGGGATTTAACAATATTATAATCTATTAAAAACTCAAATAATACCATAATCATCGTGCGAATTGCAAACATTAATGCGAGGAAAACGACCTTGTCCTGAAAAGTAATTTTGAGAACTATCTCTGGATCCAAATCGTATAATATTACCTTATTTTTCAGCTTCTCGCCTTCGTTAATATATGTAAGAGGATTCTTGTCCTTCTGATTATTATAATAAGCCTTAACGCCATCGCTATAATCATTCCATATCTGCTCGTATAATGTTTCCTTCTCATTATATTTTTTCCCAGAAGCATTATCGGAACCGATATCTTTATCGTCGTCATTATCAAATACCGTTTTCAATTCGGCGATAAATGCGAATAAATTGTTGTCGCCTTCCGACTCTTCCTGTCTAATTAATTTATATAAGTTTCCTTCCAACAATCCTCTTAATTTATCCTTTTCTTCTTTATCTTCTTTAGCTCCTCCTCCATATAGAGCACCTCCTCGCGGGTAACGAGGATTATTTATACCCTGTCCTTGAGACTTTGTAATCTCCTTTTTATCGTTGATTTTTTTTGCATTAGAAGTAATATCAATTTTGATATCTCCTAATTCCTTATCTATCCTATCAATTTCCTTATTGTAAACTTCAATAATTTCATTATTATTATTAATCTGAGGATTATCATCTATTATATATTTGAGCTGCCCGACCTTTATGATATTTTTAACAAAATCATTGTATTCTGTGGCATACGGCAGATTTATATCTATACATGCTTTGTATAATTTTCTCAATTCATCCTTAATAACTTTTAAAGAAGCCGTTAATTGTTTTTTTCTTTCTTCTAAATTTTTACTTTTTTTCTCATTTTCCTTATTCTGATTTTCTAATTCTTCAAGTTCTTTCTTCGTCTCTTCGCTCGCTAATTCATTTGTTCCAATACCATAAGAAACCCTATAATTTTTAATTTCTGCATTAATCACTTCTCCGTGATCTGACAACTCTTGTGATATCGTATCAAATTTAGTTTTTATACCTTCTCTTTCTGTGTTTTTTCCTTCTTTATTTTTTTTTTCAGCACTACTTAATGCTTTTAATAATTCATTAAATTCTAGCAGTTCTGTTAATTTTTTCCCATATTTATCTATTTTTACTCTAATTTTATCTATCGCATATATTTTATCAGCCTTCTTATCAGCCTTCTTATCATCATCCTCTTTGGTATTAGTATTTTCATTTTCTATCGCACTTATTTTTTTATGAATATCTGCAAGAAGCTTCTGATATGAATCTATTTTTTTCTCATTATCTTTTATGTTATCCATTATTTTATTCTTTATCTCTTCGGTATTATCTATACTTGCTTCTGCATCTTCTTGGCTTTTAATAACTAATTTAATTAAATGTTTTATCTCACTTTCATCTTTTATAAATTTACCATATTCTTTTGCCAAATTTATATATATCTCTGTGAGATTTTTTAAATATTCTTTCCCGGGATTTCCTGGCATTTTATCACCAATACCTTGTTTTTGATTCCCTTGATTCCCTTGATTCCCTTGATTTTTAATATTACCAGAAACTGCATTCTGATATGCACCACCAATCATTTCCGAATTTGTTTTTAGTGCTTCAAGTGCTGTTTTTAGTGCTCCAAGTGCTGTTTTTAGTGCTTCAAGTGCTGTTTTTAGTTCATTAAGTTTTTCTGTTGTATCATTTTTATCTTTTGCAACTACTTCTTTTACTTTTGCTGCTTTTGCTGCTGCTTCTTGTGCTTTTGCAACTACTTCTTTTACTTTTGCTGCTTTTGCTGCTGCTTCTTGTGCTTTTGCAACTACTTCTTTTACTTTTGCTGCTTTTGCTGCTGCTTCTTGTGCTTTTGCAACTACTTCTTTTACTTTTGCTGCTTTTGCTGCTGCTTCTT
>Ga0255106_1000084_pt1 | contig 23242 bp, 14 predicted proteins | sample Law_Cont_RepB_8h_FD_188453 | JGI IMG/M metagenome (GOLD analysis project Ga0255106, IMG submission 188453) | Freshwater microbial communities from St. Lawrence River, New York, United States - Law_Cont_RepB_8h | ecosystem: Environmental > Aquatic > Freshwater > River | place: USA: New York...
ATTTTAAAAAATTAATGCAAAAAAATAATAAACAAGGTGGGAATCTACTTAGAGATGGTTTATTTCCGAAAAAAGTACATGTTGATATGGCACCTAAACCTCAAGGCCATCCACAAGGCCATCCACAAGGCTATCCACAAGGCTATCCACAAGGCTATCCACAAGGGTATCCACAAGGCTATCCACAAGGGTATCCACAAGGCTATCCACAAGGCTATCCACAAGGGTATCCTCAAGGCTATCCACAAGGGTATCCTCAAGGGTATCCACAAGGGTATCCTCCTCACAATATAGGTTATACAAATGGAACAAACTTTATGAATAATCAAAATCCAGATAGAATAACTATAGCAAGTGATAACCCCACGTTTTTTGACCATGTTAAAGCTGGATTTGCTACGGGTTTAGGATGGGCTGTAGCAGATAATGTAGTAGATGGTGTATTTGATGCTATATTTTAGAAGTGTAAAAAATGAGTACATAATTTATTTTTTTCTAAAGTTTCAAAAGTTTTTATAAATTTCTAAATTTTTTTTAATTATGTACTCATTTTTTAAATTTGTTCTAATATCTAAAAGTTCAATAAAAAATTGATAAGTTAGCTTAGTATAAGTAACTACAGCTACTATACAAAGACAGCCAGACAGCCAGACAGCCAGACAGTCAGGCAGCCTATAGTATCAAAAGACTTTAGATATCAAAGCCTGAACCTGTAAAAGAACACTTTCAGCACATTTAAGATGGCCGCAACAAATGCTATTTGCCTATCTGCTCTTTTTAAGGAGAAGATTATGAATATGTCTGATAATCTTGATGATAAGGAAATCTTGGCATATGCTAAGGGTATTATCAAAGAATTCAAAGAAGAAAATAAGAAGAGAAAGAAGGATGTTAATGATACTCCTAAAAAGAATGTCAAAAAGACTAAAAAAAATATCGAGGTAGATGAAGATGGTAATAAAAAACCTAAAACGCTCAATAAATACCAACAATATTTGAAGGATAATCAGAATAGAATTAAGGAAACTTATCCGGAACTAACTAACACTCAAAGATTTTCAAAGCTTGCTGAAGAATGGAATGAATACAAAAAGACGATTGTTAATGTTAATGTAACAGAAACAACCGAAGAAACAACTGAATAATATATAGCAAAATAAGTTGTTATTATTATGTAAATATGTGTTTTATATTTGAATGTATTATATTTTATATTTTATATTTTTTATTTTCTATTTGTTCTATTATGTAAAAATTGAATAAAAAATTGATAATATAGTTATATACAATTATATACAACTAAAGCTATGTCTATTGTTGCTGTCGACGCTACTACAAATGTGGTTCCTACAGTTTCATTTAAAGATAGTATTGCAAAAATGCCAGATAATCTGAATGATAAGGAGATTATTGATTATGTTAAGAATACCATTAATAAAAATAAGAAAAAAAATAAAAAATATGAAAGGTATTCTAAAAATAATTATAGTAAATTTAAAAAAGAGCTTGGTGAGCATCTTTTTAATTATTTAGAAAATGATATTAGGCAAGAAAATCCAGAGCTTTCAGATTGTGAAGTTTTCCACAAGTTTATTAAGGAATGGGATAAATATAAAAAAACAACAGCAAAAAAAGAAAAGGCTAATAATAAAATTACAGAAATTTCAAATGATTTAATGAAAATAAATATTGTCTAATTGACAACTAAAAATATTCAATAAATAAAAAAATAAAACACCCTCAGCGGGGCTCGAACCCGCGACCACTTGGTTAAAAGCCAAGCGCTCTACCGACTGAGCTATGAGAGCGTAGGTAAGTTACCCATAGTAATATATGGCCTAATTCTTATATGGTTTTATTATGACTAAATAAAATAAACCAATTTTGTTCTTCCCACGTAATAGTATAAGTTATATTTGATATATCTATTTTTTTTGCCAATAATTTAATACTATTGTAATCGTGGATATAATAGTACCTTTTTACAATATTCTCATTATTCAATTTCCAATCAACATAATTAGCTCCAATAGCAAAATTACGACAATCGCTCTTCTCCGTATTGAGGCCATTGAATTGTTTTTCCATAGACCAAAAAGATACCAGTAGTTTCCCATTTTCACATAAACAACTACATAGATTACGAATAGCCGATATTTGATCATCCAATGTTTCTAAATGATGTAGGACAGCAATTGATATAATTTTATCATATTTTTTTTCCAATTTCAAATTTAAGACATCTTGATAAAATACATTAAGCCCTTTATGATGGCATATATATAACAGATTATCTGAAATATCAAAACCTTCACAATTATAACCAAGAGTTTTAGCATATATCATATTTTTACCATTGCCGCAACCACAATCCAATAAGTTTTCATTAGAACCTTGACTATCTAATAGAAATTTCTTCACATTATTCCATATTCTCACCCGCGAATTATCAAACGAATCGCATATAATATCGTATTGATTTGCGATAGTTTTATTATGTGCGTTCATATACATATAATAATATAAGTAATATTCTTATATATTATCATAATTATACTTAAACAAAATTAATAATATTATGACATCAAATAACGATGTATCTATATTAAGTACTAACTTTGATTATTGTTGTCAAATATATATAGGTTATAGCTGAAAATTTTTTAATAAAACAGATTACGCGAATTTATTAAATTTAGAAGAAGATATTATAACAAACCATTAGTATGAGGAGTTTATCCAAAAAAAGTATAAATTAGAAAAAAATAACATATTTAATAAATTAAAATGTTAAAATAATTTTTAAGAATGCTGTAGTAATATTATTAGAAGAACCTACAATTAATTAAAATGATGATTTTATAGAAACAAGATACATTACACATTACATAAACTACCAGATTTTTTCCGTTATTTTGACACAGAATTAAAGGATGGAATATATTTATCAGAAGACTATTGGTTTTGCGATAGATGGAGACAATTGGGAGGCAAAGTATATTTATATACAAAATTTAAGTCTAAATATTGGGGAACATATGCTTATTGATAATTTTCTTTCCTTTATTTTTTTTTAAAGGTGATGATTTTCTTGTTCCACCATCTTTTCTATTAAATAACGAAGGAACTTGTGTATCAATTCTTCTTCCAGTATTTCTTCCAGTAAATATTCTAGAAACGCTTTTCTTTAAATTTGGAAAAATTGAATTTTTTTTTCGTGATTCTAAATAAGCTTCGTTTATATTAATCGACAAATCATCAGGATTTACATCAACAGCATTACTATTTGTTGAACTATGTGTCCTCATAACTAAATCTGCATTAACTCCTCTGGAATATTTAAAAGGGTTTGTAAATGATGTAATACGTGTATGAGTAACTGGATACGTCGAATTATTATTTTTTGTTCTATATTTTTTTAACGCATTAAGATTTTTGATATATAATTCACGCGATACTTCTACTTCTCTATATTCATTATTCAAATAGATATATAGTTTTCTTAAATTTTGATATATTGTATAATCTAATAATATATTTTCAACACAATTTATATTAAATTTAGTTGTATCAAAAGTTGTATCAAAAATTAGCTCTTCTAAAGATAAAGAAGTATTATGATTATACATTGGAATTTGAGGTCTAAATTTTCCATCGCTATCAAATTCTATTCGTTGTTGTATATCTTCTACACGTAAATTACATATATTTTTTTCGCTGTAAATTGTTTCTCCAATTTTTAATGTAAATATATGATAATAATATACTGCTCGGCCTTCAGTTTCGCATTTAATTTCTTCACTATAGATTTTTTCTATATTACCGTTATTATCTCGTTTATAATAAGTTGTTCCTTCATAAGGACTTCCTTTTACACGATAGTTTGACATTAAATTAAGTTCAAAATCTGTTTTATACTTCACTTTAATTATTATTTTATCTTCTTTATCCAGAGATTTGTCTTCATTCTTTACTTGAATTTTTATAGCCACTAAATTATTTTCTAACTCTATATAGCCTTCTACATTTTCTTCAAATAATAAAACCAATTCTGCATTTTTGTGATGAATTTTACATAAATCTAAAACCGTATTTTTATTTATATCTATTACTTGTAACGATAGTGGTTCACCTCCTCTTATTTTCTTTTTACCATTTTTATTTTTAATTAATTTTTTAGCTGCAATCTTTGCAACTCTTTTAACATATACTGGTAATAATACATATTCTCCTTTGCTCTTTACATATTCACGAGTACCTTTTGGTTTCATATAAATACATTTTTTTTTCCATATACAAGTACAGTTTTAACTTTCTTATAACTCATTAATCTTTATTATACAATTCTATATAATAAATAATAAAATAAAATAAAATTGAATAATATTTAACTACCTGTTCTGCTACTTGAACTTCTACCGGTTCTGCTACTTGAACTTCTATTTCCGTTTTCTAATAATTTTTTTTCTAATAACATTCGATTTTCTTGTTCCACCACCTCTTCCATTAGATAATAACGAAGGACCTTGTGTAGTTTCTTTATTTCGAGTTAATGTATTAGATAAGAAACCTTTAATTTTTGATAAAAGTGGATTATTTTTTTTTTTAAGTGATTCTGTAAAATTAGTATTAATATCATAATGAATTTGAAGAGGATCATTTGTACTAGTAGTTTGGCTCTCTCTCTTTACAAATCGTGACCACATTGATCTTTTACTTTTTTCGAGATCATTATCTACAATATCTGCTGTAACTCTATTGGAATGTGATTTAGGTGTTTTAAATACCATACGTGTATGAGTAACCGGATTTTCCGAATCTTTATTATCTTTTGCTAAGTAGTGAAGATTTCTGTCCTGTAAATAATTCGGTACATCTATTTCTTTATATCCAGTTGAATCATAAATATATAGTTTTTTAAAAGGTTTTATTATTATATAATCATCTAATATTTCTTTTACACCTTTTTTATTAAATTCTATAGAACCATTTACATCTTTTAATTTACATCTATCTTTTTCACTATAAATTGTTTCGCCTTTTTTTAATTTAAATATATGACAATAATACCTGTGTGGACCCCCCCACCCCCCTACATTTCCGTCATATTTAAAAACTTCTTCAATTTCTGTACTATAGATTTTTTCTATTTTACCATCATTATCTCGTTTATAATAATTTGTTCCTTCGTCGGTTCTACATTGTGCTCTATGGTAATAACCTCTTGGAAAAATTTTAATACATTCTTTATTCTTCTCGTCACTCCTCACATTAATTATAATTACATCTTCTTTTTCATCCAGATATATATCTTCATCTTTTACTCGAATTCGTATATCCACAAAATTATTTTCTAACTTTCTAGCGTAATCAATTTTTTCCTCAGATAATAAAACTAATTCTGTTTTTGAATCAGTTATTTCACATAAATCTAAAACCGTTTTATTATTTACATCCATTACTTGTAACGATAATACGGTTTTAGTTTTATCGGTTTTAGTTTTATGTTCACCTCCTCTTATTTTCTTTTTACCATTTTTATTTTTAATTAATTTTTTAGCTGCTATCTTTGCAACTCTTTTAACATATACTGGTAATAATACATATTCTCCTTTGCTCTTTACATATTCGCGAGTACCTTTTGGTTTCATATAAATACATTTTTTTTTTCCATATACAAGTACAGTTTTAACTTTCTTATAACTACTCATTAATCTTAATTATACAATTCTATATAATAAACAATAAAATAAAATAAAATTGGATAATATTTAACTACTTGAACTTCTACCTGTTCTTCTACTTGAGCTTCTACTTGAACTTCTGCTTCCCTTTTCTGTTCGAAATAATTTACCTGATAATAGTAGTCTATTTAATCTCTCATCCATAGGTCCCTTTCTTTTTTCTTCTTTATTAAATAATTGTCTTAAAAATTTTTTAACTCGCGTTGTAACTTTATTATGTTCTCTAGCTTTAGCAAATTGTAACCCTCTATAATCAGGGAGGTCTCCTTTACTTTTAATACTTGTATTTACTAATACAGGTAAAAAACCTTTTTTACCTAATTCCACGTTTGCCACTTTTGTATTAATATATTTCGCTTCAATTATTGCCCCATCTTCTCGTCGAACTATTATTTTATCACCTTCTTTTAAATTATCAAATAATTCTTCACCGCCTTCTTCTCTTGTACCATCAGGATGTGTAATGATAATTATATTATTAGAAGACGACGAAGCATTGTCGTTATTTCCACCTCTTAATTTCTTTTTACCATTTTTATTTTTAACTAATTTTTTAGCCGCTATCTTTGCAACTCTTTTAGCATATACTGACAATAATACATATTCTCCTTTGCTCTTTACATATTCACGAGTACCTTTTGGTTTCATATAAATACATTTCTTTTTGCCATTTATAATATCTGTTCTTATTTTTTTATAATTAACTACTTTATTTGCCATTATACCTTTTTCTATAAAAATAAAAAGAATATTATTTATAATTATATAATTATATTATAAGAATTATGAGTTATAATAGTAACTCTAAATCAAGTAAAGATAGCAGCAAATATTACACACCATTATCAAACATGAGCAATGGAGTTATAAAATCTAATTCGAATAAATCAAATAAATCGAGTAAATCGAATAAATCAAATAAATCGAGTAAATCGAATAAATCGAATAAATCGAGTAAATCGAATAATTCGAGCAAATACTATACGCCATTATCAAGAGATAGTAATTCTATAACATCTAAAAATCTCTTTATTACTGATAAAAGAATTGAAAAAATTCAAAAGTTTTTACAAAAATATACTTTGGATGATAAATATACACTGGACAATCGAGTAAAATATTATAAATATCTTTTAAATTACATTAAAGACATTAAACAAAAAGAATGTATCAAGAAGTATACCGAAGATAATATTACGAAATATGCAATAGCCAATAAATTATTTTTAATCAAGAAGATAGGAACAGAAAGTATAAATGGTGTTATTTATCTTACCATAATTAAAAATATATTAGGCGGAAATTTATTGGCCTGTAAGATAATGCCCATCGATAAAGATAATTATAAAGAGATAAAAATTATGCAAAATTTGACCGATAAAGTTATTTCAAAGAAAAAATCCAAGCATTTTCTTATAATGTATAAATACATTGTATGTCCACCAAAGAGTATATTAGAAATGATTAAAAATCCCTTGGGCAACTCAATAAATAGCCCATTAGGTAGAAGTCAAGTATCAAGTAATAAACGGCTCGTGTCTATCAATGAATTAGCTCATGGAGATTTAGATATGCTTATGAAAAATAGAAAGGTCGTGGCAAATGATGAAGTAATGTATAATATATTTATTCAAACCTTTTTATCTATAACCTCTTTTCATAATCTATCTAAATATTATCACGGAGATGCACATAGTGGGAACTTTCTATATCAAATAAACAAAGAAAAAGGATACTATCATTATACATATAAAAAAACAGATTATTATTTGAAAGCATGCGAATATAATATAATGATATACGACTTTGGATATGCTACAAAAGCATATAAAAAATATAATAAAAAATCATTACTTGATTATATAAATATAATGAACGCATTTATTAGAGACAAATGGGCATTTTTTCCTGATTTACCAAGTGATAATTTTAATACAACAATGATATTTATTAGAGAACAGCTTATGATAGAATACAAAAGCGGTAATAGAGAAGGCAATATAGAAAATATAATAGTAAATAATATTTTACTAAAAGCTTTAGAAAACACATCACACTCTTTCAATCTATTTACAAAGAATAAACCAAATAATATTATTAACAAGACCCCGTATATATTGGGATAATTTAGAAAAATAATTATATATATAATTTTTATGAATATAATCAAGTATCTCTTTTTTCTATCTCATTATTCATTTATAATATATGTATTATATCCATTTTCAAAATATAATACAGAAATTGCGATGCTTGTATATCTAAGTTGGCTTCTTAATAACAATTATTGTATATTTTCTCAGATTGAATATAAGTTTTTTGGAGAAACATTCATATCTAAAAGGCTTAGAAAGGTAAGGAGTTTTGATAAAGCTATATTATTATCATCACAAATATGTAAATATGTATTTTGAGTAGCTGAGCGTATAATTTTTTCTTATTTATGAAAAAACATAATTATTAACTTCTTGGGCATAATGCTTGAATCTATCTATAAATTCTTTTTTTGTTAATAGTGTATTGTCAGAATTAGATTTTCTAATCCAATTATTAATAGTTCTAATTCTATTAAAGTGTATCTGTGGTTTTAAATATGTATATCTATTCGTACCTTCTATCGGTATTTTATAAGGCGGTAAATAGTTATATAATAAACGCCCTTCATTGAATAGTTTGTATATATTAACTAACATAGTATACGAATTTAAATCGGCTGAACCTGTGGCAAAAGTTCCTGTTGCTTCAATACCATCTGGTATAAAGCATATTACGTGTACTACTTTCTCTACGCCAGCTATCATACGAGATAGATACATCTCATTAAAACGCAATATACTAACTGAACCAAATGATGCATCGGCTCCAAGATTGCGAATATTAACTGTGTGTGTAATATAGTTAAGTTTTAACTTTGTATCATTTCTATGTTTTATAAATACAGGTACTTCTATCTTTGGGTCTATTATTCTCATCACTTTCATCAACTCTTCTATGTTTTCCTGGGTATATTTTGCTTTTGTTACAGGATTAATAAAAGGCTCTTTAGAATTTATGCATTTTATTAGATAATTATAGAGTTTAGGGGTATATATGCACTCTGTTCTGTATTTCTTTTTATCTGGAGTATATACTTTTAATTGTACCATAAGTTGAAGTTTAGCAAGAGGATAATTCTCATCATCCAATTCTTCGTTAGTTAATATATCTATACTCTCACTACATTTATCAGCAAGACCTGTATAATCATATAGAATATTATTTGCAATATCTTCTCTTGTCATAGATAATAATCTATTCCCTTCTATAAATCGCTTTTTAGAACTGGAAGGAGAATCGCCGACATGACGCATCAACTCTTTATAAGACATATTCTTAATCCTATTATATTCTTCAATTATAGGCATCGCATTAGTATACTCTTGCATAAACTTAACTACAATTTCATCTTTTATATGTATAGGGTCTATCTGTCTTCCTATTGTATGTGTTCCCCAAGGTAAAGTAATTATTGGTTTTTCTGGGGCCTTCGGAGAACTACCTTTTTTCGTAGTTTCATACAAAGTTTGTCTATCGCTATATTTTTTCCATTCTCTATCATATCTATCTCTTTCTTTTTTAAATACAGCGTATTCTTCATCATTTAAATATTTTAGATTCTCTTTGGGTTTAAATGTTGTTAAATCAATTAACTGTGAATATATGGGCTTTTTTATTTCAGCCAATTGCTTTTCATAAACTTCAAAATATTCATCAAGCGGATCGGCAAGCAGCGTTAGTTTTTTATCTTCCGCATTTTCTACAATACCCGATGCGGGATTAAAGCATTCATCTATATCTTTAATAAGCAACTTGTACTCATTATATAATTTCAATGCTTGAGATATCCAATATGGAGAATTTGGTTTTTTAAGGACATTTATAAAATACTGAATGGGCGTTTGACCATTAGCCATTTTATTATTTTCTAAAAACTTTATAAACCAATATCCTTCATTATATTTAGCATCTTCTTGTATAGCGTTCACTCGCTCAGGATATTCATATCTATTCATATAATCTTTAGCAAAAAAAGCTTGGGCTATATCACCTCTATAATCATCAAATAATTCTTTAATTAAAACCATATTTGATGGGATTTTATTGTGCCATATTGGCATATTGTCTGGTATTGATTGACTATTAAATCGGTTTCTTAATAGCTCCATTTCTGTCTCGAGAACAGTAGTGGTTTCGGCTGTATCTTCTAATTTTTCCGTTAGTAATTCGCATATTACTTCTGCTTCTTCTCTTCCTTCATATAATTTTGAGAAAAATTTAACATTTTTTTTAACACAGGCATAATAAACTAAATCAATATCTCCAAATAATAAATGATTTTTGGGAAAATAATTCTTAATGACATTATACTCATGTTTCATTTCAACAGATTTAAAATCATATTTTTTCATAATATTATAAGCAGTTTCATATATATTATAATATTCTTGTCCCATAGCTGACATCCGTGTTCCCTTGATAGGGTGTATTTCAGGATCTTTAACCCATCTTTTAACATCTTCAACCGTTTTAAATGTATTAGTTTTTGAGGTTCTTGCTGCTGGCCCTGATGCCACTCCAGAACCAGCCTCTACTCTATCTAATAAGTCGGCAGCTGTTATAAAAGCACTATCAGGAACTCCTGTAAAATCATAATCAGCAAACTTATCAGGATTATTTTTAATCCATTGCAAAATCAAATTATAAGTACCATCTTCTGTTGCTGTAAGAATTTGTATTTTAGAATTATTTAATAACCCTGGAATCTTACCATCATCTGAATTATATACCTTTAATTCATCTAACCAATAATATATGGCAACCCTATCTTTATTATATAATTTATCCAAAGATTTATATAAATCTTGTTGTTTTTTTATAGAAGAAGACATTCTATTATAATATATTATAATATAATTCAATATTTTAGAATATAAAGTTATTGACTTCTTGTGTGTAAATTTTAAATCTGTTTATTAGCTATTTTTTAGTTATTAAAGTATTATCACTATTAGAAAAACAAAGTAAATTATTAATTTGTTTGTTTATACTTAATTCGTATGTATATGTATGTTATTTATATGATAGCGTGATATCTTATACATATTATTTGTTAAATTTGTATCTTTATTTCATAATCAACAATCACTTTACGACGTAATAGACATAATATATAAAATTATAAAATAATTTTGTTAGATTAAAAAAGAAAGAGAAATAAGCATATTATATATAAAAATAAAATTATTAAATAAAGTCATAGAATATGAGGAAGATAGTATCAGGATATGCTTTTAGAATAATTAAGAGAATATTGCCTAAAATTTCAGCTACAGAAAAAGCTGCTTTGAATTCAGGTTCAGTTTCTATTGATGGTGACATATTTTCAGGATATGTAGATGTAAATAAGTTAGTAAGTAATTATGATGCTAAACTTAAAGATGAAGAGAAAGAATTTTTAAGTAATCAAACAGATAAATTATGCGAGATGATAGATAATGATAAAATAGAAAAAAACCAAGATTTAACATTAGATACGTGGGATTATATTAAAAAGAATAAATTTATGGGACTTGTTATACAAAAAAAATATGATGGATTAGAATTTAGCCCTCATGCTCATTCTTTAATAGTTGAAAAAATAGCAAGTAGAAATATTGCTTCAGCGGTAAGCGTAATGGTTCCAAATTCATTAGGACCTGGGGAGCTATTACATCAATATGGAACTGACGAGCAAAAAAAGTATTTTTTACCTAAATTAGCATCTGGAAAATATATACCGTGTTTTGGATTAACTACAGAAAATTCAGGATCCGATGCTGCTTCAATGTTAGATAGGGGAATAGTAGTTATGGAAAATGGAATATTAGGTATAAGTGTAACTTTTTCAAAAAGATATATTACATTAGCACCTGTCGCGAGTGTAATAGGATTAGCATTTAAACTTGTAGATCCTGATAAATTATTAACAAAAGGTACAGAAGGAATTACTGTAGCAATTTTAGAAAAGGAAAAATTCAAAGATATAGAAATAGGCAATCGTCATAATCCGCTAAATATTGGTTTTATGAATGGTACTATAAGAGGACGTAATATATTTATACCCATGGATAGTGTAATTGGCGGTGAAGAAAAATGCGGTTTCGGATGGAATATGTTAATGGAGTCACTCGGAGAAGGAAGAGGAATATCTCTACCTGCTATGTCTGTAGCTACTGCTAAATTATGTACATTTGGTGTAGGAGGATACGCACGATTAAGAAAACAATTTAATATTCCTATAGCTGAAATGGAAGGAGTTAAAGAAAAATTAGCAATAATAGCAGGAATTAATTATAAATTATTAGCTGCTCAACATTTATTTAATGCTATATTAATAAACAAAGAGAAGCCCCCTGTAATATCTGCTATTATGAAATATAAATTTACTGAATATGGTCGTATATCTGTAAATAATGGTATGGATATTATAGGTGGTGCTGGAATATGTAAAGGTCCTATGAATTTTCTTGCGTCGAGTTATGTAGCAACGCCAGTAGCAATAACAGTAGAAGGTTCTAATACATTGACGCGTTCTCTTATTATATTCGGGCAAGGTCTAAATAGATCACATCCGCATTTATTGAATATTATAACTAATATTGAATCAAATGATAAAGAAACTTTTCATGACAATTTTAATAAAATCGTCAAACACACTCTACATAACTTGTTAAAGTCATTATATTATAGTATATATCTTAAATTATCAAGAAGAAATAGTATAGACATCGAAAAATATTGTGAAATACATTTAAACAGACATGTTGCTAATTTTGCATTTACAGCAAATATTGCCTTGTTAATGGGAGGAAAAATTAAAACAGCCGAATATATATCGGGAAGATATGCTGATATTTTAGCAGATATTTATATGTCTTATGCGTGTTTATGGTTTTATAAGAAGAATAAAAATGTCAAAAACATTGATAAATTATTAGAATATTCTATATGCGATTATTCAAAAAATATTGAGACAAATATGAATAAAATATTTGACAATTTCCCTATATATTTAATGGGAAGACTTATGAAATATACTACATATCCTTTCGGAAATTATTATAATTATAATAATGATAAAATAATTACAGAAGTTTCAAACATAATAACAAAACCAAGTGAAATGAGAAATCTATTAACAGATAATCTATTTATTTCAAAAGATGTTAATAATAGATTAAATCAAATAGCAAGAGGAATTGAACTATTTGATGAAAATAAAAAATACGATCCTGAAAATATTTCATTAATAAATGAAATAACGCAAAAAATAATTAAAGTTGACGAATATGAAAAATTATAATTGATATTAATTGATATTAATTAATATTATATCAAAAACTTATTTTTCTATATGATATGTATATTATATTATAATAATATTATATACAAATATTAAATGAATAGTATTGTTAATTTAAAAGACGGGTTTATAACATTTAATTCAAATATAGACCATAGTTTATCATTTTCTAAGTGTGCGATTGGATATTCAAATTATAGTATTAATTCGCACGAAAGAGGAGCTTTAGTATTTTTAACTAATAATAATGCTAATACAGCAAATGTAAGCATGCATTCTGATATTAGAATGTGTATAGCAAGTGATGGTAATATAGGTATAGGAACCAATAATCCTTCGCAGAAATTAGATATAGCAGGTAACACAAATATTAGTAGAATATTAAAAATAGGAGGTATCAATCAGAATGACGATGAAATTAAATTGCAAGTTTATGCGTCAAGTAATAATATAATAGCAATATTTAAACATCCAAATGATTCTCAAGGAATAGGTATTACATACGATAGTGTATTTGCCTTAGGTTCTGATACTAATGCTACACAACCTATATCTATAAAATCAAAAGGAAATACAAATGTTGTTTTAAATACAAATTCAATTGATAGACTTACAGTATTTGGAAATGGTAATGTAGGCATAGGTACTAATAATGCAAATAGCAGATTACATTTACATAATACAACGGCAAATTCAGATGTAGGCATTCGTTTTAGTGATTTTACATCAGGAGCTGGAGCAACACAAGGATTTGCTATAGGAGAAAATAGTACACAACAAGCTTATTTGTTGAATTATGGAAATACTGATATGTTATTTAGCACTAATAATGTTGAAAGATTAAGGATTTTGGCAAATGGTAATGTAGGTATTGGTACAACAATCCCTGAAACAGCATTAGATGTAAATGGTAATTTATTAATAAGAGCATATGGAACAAGTGGTAGTGGAACAAGAGGCATTTTTTTTAGACAAGGCGACTTTGTAACTACAAACCTATATAATTGTAGTATATTAACATTTGACCACGGCGGAGGAGGAACAACGGATGGTTTAAGTTTTAACGGATATGATGGATTAAGTTTTTGTACTGGTGCTAATTCAAGACAAGAAAGAATGAGAATAACAGATACTGGCAATGTAGGTATAGGAACAAATAATCCTGTATATAGAACCCATATTAAATGTGTTTATGATGATATATCAAAAGGACTTCATTTAGACGCAAGTGATGATGTACCATCAGCACCAAATCAATATGCTCTAACAATTTATCCTTATATTGTAGGTGCTGGTCAGGTTGGGTGGAAGTTTCGTAGTCAAAGTCAAATAGGAGGGACACAAACGCCATTAACATTTAACCACGCTGGTAATGTAATATTGGGAGGAACTATAAGTGGTAATGGTTCTTTATTAACAAGTATTAATGCCGCTAATATATCTTCAGGAACTATTGATAGTTTAAGATTACCTACAGCAACAACAAGTGTTTTAGGAGGAGTTAAAGTTGATGGAACCACTATTACTATTAATTCAAGTACAGGTGTTATATCCGGAGCAAATACATATGTGTTACCTACAGCATCAACAAGTGTTTTAGGAGGAGTTAAAGTTGACGGAACTATTCATACAATAATTAATGATACATTAAAAATAATTGAACCTACATCATATTTAATGCAAGATGTTGAAACAAACGTCCGTATGTATCCACCGATAAGAAACTTTACAGGAGCATCAGGAACAACAATAGCAGTATCTGGACAACAATATGGTAATGGTAATTATACTATACATTATACATCACAACAAGTAGATTATTATCGACCAACTACAGTATTTAATGAAATTGAAGATAGAGGAGGTATATGGGGGGCAAATAATTATACAAATGGTGTTTATAATAAAACATTATCTATTGTCAATGACACTTTATATCCGGGAGATGGTGTTAAAATACAATTTCCAGTATCTATTAGATTGACATCATATATTCTCAAAAATTCCTATGACATTGCTACAGCACCAAAAGATTTCCGAATATATGGAAGTATTAACGGAACTACATGGGATATTTTAGATCAGAGAGCAAATATTACACATATGGATGTTTCTGCTACATTTGGCAAATTTGCTCATATATATGAACAGGATGTTAATACATATAATTATTATAGTCACTATGCTATAACAGTTAATAAAAACAATGGCAGAGATTTTATACATATAGACGAATGGTATATATATGGACGTGAAGCAATACCTTCACAATACAATTACAAGAAAAATAGTATTATCAAATATGTTGCTGGTAATCAAAATGATATTAATTTTAGAAATACAGGAAGTTGGCAAATTTCAGATGATATTTTGCCTGCTACAAATAATGTATTGGGTGGTGTGAAAGGAGGTGGAAATATATCAATTGCTACTGATGGAACTATTTCAGCAATAGGGTATAAAATTAAAAATATTAATGCTGATAATATATCCACGGGTACTATTAATAGTTTAAGATTACCAGTAGCAACGACAAGTGATATAGGAGGTGTTAAGAAAGGTAATAATATTAATATAGCTGGTGATGGAACTATTTCGGTAGATTTACTATCATATAATGGTAATTCTACTATAAATGGTGACTTGGTTGTAAACTCTAATTTAATAGTTCACGGAACATCTACAACTCTTAATACAGATGTTTATACAACAGAAAGACTTGAGATAACTAATAGCGGGACTATTAATCCAACTTTAACAATTAAACAAACCGCAGCAGGTAATACTAATAATATATTTAATGTTATAAATTCAGCAACTACCAATGTTTTTAATGTTTCAAGTACTGGTAATGTAGGTATTGGAATAACTAACCCAGCATCTTTATTAAATATTAAAGGGACAAATCCTATATTATCTATTTTCGGTCAAGGTAATATTGGTGCTAAATCTCAAATTAATTTATCAACCTATGATCCAGGAGTTAATGCTTCTTCATGTAGTATAATAGCAACAGATGATGGTAATTTTGGTAGTACATTTCAAATAAACTTAAAAACTTCGGGTGCTGTAACTAATTCACAATTTACACCAATTTTTATTAATAATTCAGGTAATGTAGGTATTGGAACTACATCTAATACATCTGGAGTTTTATTAGATGTTAATGGAACTATTGAAAGTAGAAATAGTATAGGTGCAAATACTTCATTTTATTTAAAAGGTGTTGCTAATAGTGATATTAATAGAGTAATAACAGCTGGACAATATTCTACTAATTCAGCAATTAATGACATGGTTATAAGAAGTACTAATAAATTGGTTCTACAAAGTGGAACGACATCTCCTGGAATAGTTATAGATACAGGTAATAATGTTGGTATAGGAATTACTAACCCTGTTGCTCAAAATAGTCTACAAATACATAAAACAGGCACATCACAATTTATAAAAATAGCATTAACAGATGGTACAACAACAGGGGGTGCTAATCGTGGATTACATATAATAAAAGAAACAGACCAGACAGGGTTTATATATAATTATGAAAATAAAGATTTGGCATTTGGAACAAATGCTACTGAACAATTGAGGATATTAGCAAATGGTAACGTAGGAATAGGTACAAATAGTGCTCAACACAGTCTTCATTTACATAAAACAGCGACAGCACAAGATGTAAGATTGCTATTTACAGATGGTACTTCAACAACAGCAGCTTCTCGTGGGTTTCACATTGGTAAAGACGTCGCTAACACATGTTTTATATATAATTTTGAAAATACAGCATTGCATTTTGCTACAAATGCTACTGAAAGACTTAGAATTGCTGCTAATGGTAACATAGGTATTGGAACTAATGCTGATATACAATCAAAATTAACTATTAATGGTATTGATACAGGTCTTGCTAATAGTTTTAATCATAGTGAAGCACCGCTAACAATAACTAATCCTACACCAACATCTACAAGTGTATTGAATGACCCAAAAGCAGTTTTAAATCTTTGTCGTACTGGAACATCAGGACAAGCATATAGTGCGAGGGCGTGTTTTAAATTGTGTAGATATGAAAATAGTTTCCCAAATAGTAGAACAAGATTAGATATTACATTAGCACACAACGAATATGATGAGTTAAATATTATGTCTTTACAAAGTGGTGGTAATGTAGGAATTGGAATTACTAATCCTGTAAGTAGATTACATTTACATAATACAACAGCTAATTCTGATGTTGCTATTCGTTTTACAGATAGTACATCAGGTTCTGGAGCAACAAATGGATTTGTTATAGGAGAAAATAGTACACAAAAAGCTTATTTATGGAATTATGGAAATACTGATATGTTATTTGCTACTAATAATGCCGAAAGAATGACTATAAGTAATGCTGGTAACGTAGGAATAGGTACAATTAGTCCTAATGCTAATTTACATTTACACGGGAATGCGGCATCACAAAATGTTAGAATATCTTTTTCCGATAATACATCGGGTATTGCTACAACTGATGGGTTCTGTATAGGAAAAGATAGTCTTCAAAAAGCATATATATATAATTGTGAAAATGCAGATATAGATTTTGGAACAAGTAATACTGAAAGAATGAGAATTATGGCAAATGGTAACATAGGCATAGGTACAAATAGTTCGTTAAGCAGTCTTCATTTACATAAAAATGCGTTAGCTCAAGATGTAAGAATGATTATATCGGATAACACATCGACATCAAGTACAACACGTGGATTACATTTAATAAAGGGAACGGATAATATTGGATATTTATGGAATTATGAAAATACACCATTAATTTTAGCAACAAATAATGCTGAAAGAATGAGAATTGCCGAAAATGGCAATGTAGGTATAGGAACAACTCCTGCAATACATTTTTTTCATTTACATATGAATAATACAACGGATGTATTAAGATTGTGTTTTACAAATAATAATACAACAACAGCTGCCAATCGTGGATTTGTAATGGGAATACATAGTAATAGAGATACCTTTTTATGGAATAACGAAAACACATCATTGGTATTTGGAACAAATAATATAGGAAGAATTATTATTTTAGCAAATGGTAATGTAGGTATAGGTACAGAGACAGGAATTGGAGAAAAACTTGTTGTTTCTGGAAATGCTCAAATAACAGGAACTATAAGTGGCAATGGTTCTTTATTAACAAATATTAATGCTACTAATATATCTTCAGGAACTATTGATAGTTTAAGATTGCCTATAGCAGGTTCGGGAGCCGGAGGTATTTTAGGAGGAGTTAAAGTAGATGGTACTACTATTACTATTAATGCTTCGGGTATTATAACGTCTGTTGGTGGAGGTGGAAGTTCTCAATGGACTACATCAGGAATTAATATTTATAATGCTAATACAGGAAATATAGGTATAGGAACTAACGACCCGGCAATTTATAAATGTCAAGTTAATGGTAATCTCGGTGCTACTGGAAATATTACAGCATATTATTCTGATGAAAGATTGAAAAATATTACTGAATATGTAAGCGACGTTCTTCCTGCCCTTGATAAAATAAATGTATTTAAATATAATTGTAATGATTTAGCTGAATCATTCGGATATGATAAGAGTAAAAAAGAAATAGGTTTAAGTGCCCAAGAAATTCAAAAATTTTATCCAGAAATTGTTTCTATAGCACCATTTGATGCTGATTTAGATAAAGAAACAAAACAAATAATATCTAAATCTGGTGAAAATTATTTAACATTAGATTATGAAAGATTAGTCCCTGTATTATTACAGGCGATAAAAGAGTTAAATCGTAAATATACAGCATTAGAAGATAAATATAACAAAATAATGCCTACATAATATTTTATTTAAATATAATAGAATTATTTTTAAATTTTTCTAAATGCCTGTAGTAGCATCAGGCCCTATATCTTTTTCAGATATAAGAAATGAATTTGGTGGACTTGATCCTACAAGTATTGACGAATATTATCAAAATGCTAATCCTAGTTATACATCGGGTGTTGCTGGCATTCCGAACGCAGGTGCTATTATTTCAATAGACATGTTTTATGGCAAAAGTAAACCGGCACCGCCATCATCAGTTGAATATATGTTATCTGGTAACGTAGGTGGAAATATGAATGAAAGTGGTGGTGGAAGAATGGGTATAGATGGGGTAGATGATAGTTTTGCCGGTATTGGTAATGTCGCATTTCCATTTTTTTGGTTTGGAGTTGATTATGGTTCAAGTAATAATATACAATGGACGACAAATAATGTAATGACATTTGGAGGAGGTAGTTCTCAATACGTAAATTGGGGACCTAATGTTAGACCAGGTGTCTTAATGGGTCAATATGATAGAAGAACAACTTACTCAACACAATTTGCTCCATATTCAAGTAATGGTCATAATATCAAGAGATTTATTGCTGTTCAACACAATTATTATAGTGGTAGCGGAGGTTACGAAATTCAAATGGAGATAAGATTAATACGAGGACCGGCATATCAGTATATTGAAATAAGAATGGCTAATTGGACAGCAGGAGTGGGTGGAATATGGAATATATCAGACGGCGGCTCATTTTACAACCCGTTTAGCGGTGCTCCTCCTGTCGGTACGGGGGGAAGTGTTGTATTAAGAGGTGATTTAAATGGTTATAATTGGCAAGCTTTTAATAATCACTATGTAAATTTATAATTTTTATTCATTACATGTAGTTGCTTAATTTTATTAATTTTATTAATTTTATTAATTTTATTAAATATATATGGATATATATAGATGCCTACGCCAGTATCAGGACTTCCTATTTCTTTTTCTGATATACAGACAGAATTTGGCGGAGCAAATCCTATAGGAATAGAAGAGTATTATCAAAATGCGGCTATAAGTTATACATCAGGCGTAGCAGGTATTCCAAATGTCAATGCTATTATTTCAATGGAAATGTTTTATGGCAAAAGCAAAACAGCACCACCACCATCAGTTAGTTACCCTCCTGTTGCTGTACAAACTAATCAAACCGCTTTCGGAAACCCATGGCCATTTGCTAATACAAATTATGAATGGCTAACAGGAGCAAGTGGAACAAATTTAACAAGAGCTGGAGGAACAACATTCAATAATATAGGATCATATGGAGGAAATAGAGCTAATTTTATAAATAATCAAAGTTTAATTCTACAAGCAAAACCAGGAGACGCATTAAGATTTGTAGTACAAAATGGAGCACAATCATCTGGTGATTATGAAATCAATTCATTATTGTTACATCTTGGTGGTGGTTGGTTTCTTGTACAAAGTATAGGAGCTTATGGAAGTCATACTGATACTATAGATTATACACTATCAGCAAGTTTAGCACCAGGAAGTTATGGAATATTTGCGTATAATAATTATACAAGTGCTGCCAGTTCATCATACGCATCAGGAAATTTTTACTCATTACATGTAGTTGCTTAAAATTGCATGTAATCGCTTAAATTTATTATTAAATATATATATCTATATGAGATGCCTATGCCATCTATAGGTCTTCCTATATCTATGTATAATTATTTTTTTAGATATTTACTCTGATAATTATTAGCATATTAATATAAACTGCTATATATAGAGATGTCTTTACCTTCTACAGGACAAATATCATTATCAAATATACAAACTATAATGGGTGGTACAAACCCTATATCTTTAAGCGAATATTATCAAAATGCTTCTCAAGCATATACTTCAGGTATAACAGGAATTCCAAATATCAATTCTGTTATATCATTAAATATTTTTCGAGGAAAAAGTAAAATAATTGTACAAACTATATGGCAATATTTCAACAATAGTTATATCAGCGATGACGAGTATGCTTTACGCGTGGAAGTTTCAAAAAGTACTATTACTATGCAAGGTATCTTAAGTAATGTATTATCTAATCCCGATTATATAGGAGTATATATATATGATGGTCCTGAAATATCTGCTAATACTTGGCAAATAAGCTATATATCAAAAGCATTTAAAAATACTTTAACAAGCACATATCAAAGATATGGAAGCATGACGCCATTTCATCCAAATAATAGATATGTTTATATTCATGTAAACAGAGCTACTACTGAAGGAGTATATGTTCAACAATCATACGCTACCTTAGTATAATTATTTTGTAAATGTATAATAATTACGTTATTATATTATATATATAATATATATAAAATTGCTATAATATATTATAGAATATAATATGTCAATTATTTTAAGAACAAGTAATATTATTATTAGCGGAACTACCAATTTAACCCTGGAAAAAATTAAAACTATAGATACAGGAGAACATAATACCTTATTTTTAAGTGAATATGGAAGAGTTTATGGATGCGGAAATAATCGATATGGTCAATTAGGAAGTACTATAAACAACGATACAGATATAGCAAATCCTGTACCTACACTAATAACCGAGACAATTGGTTCTTTAAATATTACTGGGATTTCTACAGGAGGAATATACGGAGGCGATCATTCATTATTTCTTACACACGATGGAAAAGTTTATGGATGTGGTCATAATGGAAGTGGTCAATTAGGAAAAGCAGTAAGTAATATTAATCCTGTACCTACACAAATAACGGCAACAATTGGTTCTTTAAATATAGTACAAGTTGCTTGTGGAGGCGGAGCTTCGTTGTTTCTTACTGATGGAGGAAGAGTATATTCTTGTGGTTATAATCGCTATGGAAATTTAGGTCTTATTGATAATATTTGGATACACGATCCGCTTATAACTCCTAAACTTGTAATTGATATTAACAGCGTGTCGTTTAGTACATTATTTATATCGAAGATACGAGCATCTTCACAAGAAACATTTTTTATTACAAATAATGGACAAGTATACGCTTGTGGTTATAATTGGCACGGCCAATTGGGGCATACGGGTTCAAATGGGAGTTACGATTATAATCCTAATATTCCCCGTAGAGTAATGAGTAGTTTTTATGTTGTAGATGGAGCCCCAAATGGTTCATCGTATTTTCTTACTAACACTGGAAAAGTATATTCATGCGGTTCTAATGATCATGCACAATTAGGATGGGGAAGTGCTGGAGCACTTATAAATGCTAATCCGGGACAAATAACAGCAAACAATTTTGGAACTTTAAATATAATAAAGGTTGTATCAGGAGCAGCTGGAGGAAGATTTCTTGCGAGTGATGGTAAATTATATGGCGTAGGTTATAATGGTGACGGAAGAATAGGTCTTGGTAATACAACTAATCCCATAGGTTCTCCAGCACAAATCGCAGGTGCTTTAAGTTCATTATTTGTATCTGATGTATTTGGATATGGATTATATTGTAATTTTAATTATGTTATAACAACTAACAACAATGTACAGAGTATTTATAATTTTGGTAATAATCGATATGGGCAATTAGGAAGAACAACGAATAATGATACAGATACAATTACTAATACATCTACTTTACTGCCTATTGAAAGATCATTACCAACAGCTGGGCAAATTTCATTATCAAATATACAAACTATAATAGGTGGTACTAATCCAATTACTTTAAGCGAATATTATCAAAATGCTACATCGGGGTTTACAAGCGGTATATCTGATATCCCAAATATCAATTCTTTAATAAGATTAAATCTTTTTCGTGGAAAAAATAAGGCAGCTATAATAGTTCAAAGCGGTGGTACAATATTACCTCAAAGTATTGCAAATACAAATGATTTATTTCTATCTTTTCCTCATAATGGTTCCCAATATACTATCCAATGTTTAAGAACTATAAGAGCACAATTATTAGTTGTAGCAGGAGGTGGTAGTGGAGGTCGTAATGATAGAGCTGATAATAGAGGAGGTGGAGGAGGAGGTGCGGGAGGATTAATATATATGCAAAATTATATTTTAGCAGCTGGTACTTATACTATAATAGTTGGTAACGGAGGAACAAGAGGTTCATCAAGAGGTAATAATGGTGGTAATAGTAGTTTTGGTACTATTGTAGCGACAGGTGGTGGCGGTGGAGGAGGAGCAAATGTTAATACTGCTGGTTCAAATGGTGGTTCTGGCGGAGGAGGAGGGGACTATGGAGGGGG
>Ga0255106_1000090_pt1 | contig 22697 bp, 19 predicted proteins | sample Law_Cont_RepB_8h_FD_188453 | JGI IMG/M metagenome (GOLD analysis project Ga0255106, IMG submission 188453) | Freshwater microbial communities from St. Lawrence River, New York, United States - Law_Cont_RepB_8h | ecosystem: Environmental > Aquatic > Freshwater > River | place: USA: New York...
TTATATCTACCCTTATGAAATTTGGCCTGCCCAGCACGATTCGAACGTGCCTCCTTGGCCTTAGAAGAATTCGTGGCTGCTGGAATATCTATAAGTTTCAATTGGTTACAGCATAAAAATGGCACTGTGTAATAAACTGTGCAATAGATGGCGTCAGCACCGCAAACCCAAGTACCCAAACTCATCCAGAATCAACCCATGTTGCTGCAATGATTTACTATAGAAAAACTCTCTTTGGTCGTGGGCCTAAATTGACAGTAGTTCACAGCGAAGCTGAAGGAATTGGTTTCTAAATTTGAATGCTAATCTGATTTAGTAGAGATTAAAAAGGCATCCATTGGATGCCTTTTTAGTTTGCAGGATGAATGATTATTCCGCTTTAATATCGGCTGCCTGAATCACCTTACCCCATCGCTCTGTTTCTGATTTAATTCTTGCTTTAAATTCATCAATAGAGCCCCCAACTGTATCTGCGCCTACCTTAGTCATACGCTCACGAAATTCTGGGGTACTAATAATCTTGTTTGCCTCTGCATTAATCCTGTCCAAGATAGGTGTAGGAGTTCCAGCAGGAGCCAATAAAGCAAACCATCCTTGCGAGTCAAAGCCTTTCATTCCGGACTCATCTAAAGTCGCGATCTCTGGTGCCGAGGCGGTTCTCTTCAAGGTCGTTACTCCAAGCGCCTTGATTTTGCCTCCGTTAATTAATGGCAAAGCAGCAGGCAGGTTATCAAACATCATACTAATCTGGCCACCAACTAAATCTTGAAGAGCGGGCGCACTACCTTTGTAGGGCACATGAACAATATCAAGACCGTAAGTAGCTTTCATAGACTCTAATGCTAAATGGGGACTGCCACCAATACTTGATGATCCACCACTTAGCTTGCCTGGATTCGCTTTAGCATACGCAATGAGTTCTTGTACATTTTTTACAGGCAGTTTGTTATTTACTATCAAGACATTTGGCACAGAAGCAACCACAATAATTGGCGCTAAATCCTTTTGTGGATTAAATGGAGTGCTTTTAATAATTTGATGATTAATCGTTAAGGTCTGTGGCGAACCAATCACCAAGGTATAGCCATCTGGAGCTGCCCTAATTGCCTCACCAATACCGATATTGCCGCTAGCCCCTGGCTTATTTTCCACAATAAAGGTTTGTCCTAAGACATTTTGAAGCCTTTCAGCTATTGCCCTACCCACGATATCAGTAGCGCCCCCTGGTGGAAACGGAATAATGACTTTAACTGGCTTATTAGGATAGCCTTGGGCTAATGCTTGACCACCAAAAGTGAGCAGTACTGCGCCCAGCAAAGTAACTATGAAAGTTTTTCCCATCTCATCTCTCCATAAATTAATAAAATAACTAAGTACTCATTGCTTGACCACCATTGACATCTAACAATACACCTGTAATAAAACCACTTTGAGGGGAAGCTAAAAAAGCAATGGTATTCGCTATATCGTCGACCTCCCCATGCCTTCTTACGGGAATTTCATTTAAGACTTTTTGGCGCTGCTCATCTGATTGGCGTTCTTTCAATAAACCTTGCACTCTTGGTGTCATTACTGCACCAGGACAAATGGCATTACAAGTAATGCCTTGTGGCCCAAACTCTTGTGCTAACTGCAAGGTAAGCGCATGAATCGCTCCTTTAGCCGCAACATAGTTTGCGCCTGCAAATAAGCTGCCGTAGCGACCAGCCTTAGATCCTATATTAATAATTCGTCCATATTGCCGATCAATCATCAACGGAATCACTAATTGCGTAAGTTTGACTGTCAGCATTAAATTCAGATTAAATACCCTCTCCCAATCTTCTTTACTCTGTTTGAGAAAGTTAAATGGTGTGTGCAGAGAGCCTCCTGCATTATTAATTAAGACATCAATCTTTGACGATTGTTCGATGGTAGCGCTAAACGCCTGCTCTACCTCCCGCTCATTTGACAAGTCAACAGCTCTCGTCGAAATCGCTAAATTTTCAGATTTTGCATCACTCGAGAGCTCTGCTAAGGCTTGAGCATCTCGATCCCATACATGTACTGTTGCGCCGTGTCTAGCTAGATCAATCGCAATGCCACGGCCTAAACCGCTGGCTGCTGCTGTAATTAAAACTACTTGTTGATCAAAGCTATTTGTATCAGTCATATCGTTAACCCATCAAGGTTCCGCCATTAACATCCAAAATGTGTCCAGTAATGTATGAAGCGGATTCCGAACAAAGAAAGTATGCTGCTTCTGCAATTTCTGTAGGTAAACCCAATCTCTTTAATGGAATTTTTTCTGCTAGTCCCGCCCAAAGTTCTTTTGGAATCATCGTACCCTCAATTGATCCAGGTGCAAGACCATTGATTCGAATACCAAATGGCGCAAGCTCTATAGCAAGTGATTTAATGAGAGAGATCACACCAGCCTTTGAGGCGCAGTAATGTGCCTTTGTGCCTGCTGGATTTGGATCAAAACCTGCATAACCCACTTTACCTGCTCGTGAAGTGATTAGCAGGCCGGCACCTTGAGATTCTTGAAGGAAGGGTATTGAGGTCTTCATAACAATAAATGCGCCCGTTAAATTAATGTCCATCATTCTGCGCCAGGATTCAATGGATGTATCTTTAATTGAGGCTCGTGATTCCGTAATAGCAGCACTGTTTACTACAGCCTTAATAGGGCCAAGCGTTCTTGCTAGCTGCAGAGCACTCTCTATTTCTGCAGGATTTGTAATATCGCATGCCACCCGCTTAAATACACCATCTCCACTACCAGAGCTATTTTCTTCAGATTGAAATGCGCAATCCAGTCCAACCACCTGGTAGTACTGGCTAAATTGATTGGCAATGGCAAGCCCAATATTATTTGCAGCTCCAGTAATAACCGCGACTGGTTTCATACTAATAACATTCGCTTAATAATCTGAAGCAGGATGATGGCTTGCTGCTGGATCAATTGCTACATCAATCAGGCATGGGCCACTCATTTTTTCTGCTTCTTTCAAAGCCTCCAACATGTCCTGTGATCGCGTTACCTCGATAGCATGACATCCAATTCCTTTAGCAATCGTAGCAAAATTAGTTGGAGGATAATTGACACCGTAGGCCTCGCCCTTCATGTTGTCCCGCACCATTCCTAAACCACAATTATTAGCTACAACAACAGTAATGGGTGCATTCTCAGAAATAGCAGTTGATAAAGCCGCCACAGACATACCGGCACCACCATCGCCTGTTAAGGAGATCACGCGCTTATCAGGTCTACCAATTTTTGCACCCACTCCAGCTGGGATGGACCACCCCATTCCACCAATACCACCAGGCGCCAGCAACTGACCAGGAGTCCGAATCTTTAATGTTCCCGTAACCCAAATACGATTATTACCAGCATCAAGCGTTAGTAAATGGTCGGGAGTCAAATGCTGATCAAGTGCTCTAACAATATCGACGTTATGCACTGTTCCCTCTGCTGTCTTGTACTCATCAATAACGCCATAACGACTCTTGAGATTATTTTCTGCAATCCACTTTAAGCGCTCAAGTCGTTTGGATTCGCCAAGGTCAGAGCCCTGTAGCATCTCTAATGCATCACCTGCATCACCAGTGATAGAAAGTTTAACGGGATATACCCAACCACTATTACGTGGGTCAATATCAATTTGAACGAGTATTTGATTCTCTGGATTTAGGAATCCTGCCTCGCAAAAGCGCATGTAATCTGGTCCTAGACTAGCGCCTAAAGCTATGACTAAATCGGCATCTCGTAATGCATTGTTGGCAGCCTTACATCCCCAGGTACCCAACATGCCGACGCTAATAGGCGAAGATTCATCTACAACCCCTTTGCCGTTATAGCTCGTTGCAACCGCAAGAGCGCCCTTACCAGCTACTTTTGCCAATAAATCTCTCGTACGATCATTTTGTGCGCCCTGCCCCACAATTAATAGTGGACGCGAAGCTTTTTTAATCATTGCTGCTAACTCGTTTACGGCTTTTGCATCTGGCCGAGCTGGCGTGTATTGTAAATGTCCAGGTGAAGGATAAAGACTCACTCTTGGATTAATTTCAAAATCGCGCCGAATAATGCTGGACTTCAGCACAACAGCTGCTGGCCCGTAGCGGGGTAAGGTCGCATGCTTAAACGCCATTTGAACGCCATAAACCGCCTCATCAATTTCAGTTGCATAAGCACAAAACTTGGTCATGGTCCTCAAAACAGTTGCAGCATCGGCAGCACCATAATCACCAGTCATTGTTTGATAGACGCCACGCATAGCAAAACCGTCATAGCAAGATGTGTCAGTGAGAACCACCATTGGCGATCCAGCAAAGTAAGCCTCTAAAATTCCAAAAGCTCCAGTAGTGGTCAAGAATGGTCCCATACCCATCAGTACCGCTGGTGTGCCCGTTATCTTTCCGTAGGCCTGAGCCATGATGGAAGCATGTTGCTCACTGCGTGATAGCACTAATTTGATGTCTGCGCGAGCCTTATAAAAGTCATCGAGCATCCAAGTAATGCCTAAGCCAGGTAAGGTAAAAGCGTGTTTTGCCCCGCATTCCACGAGCGTTTTGACTATTTCATGCTTTGTTGTGGTCATTTCTCCAAATCCCTTTGATCAATTTGATTAAATCAGTATTTATGCAAACGATTGCAGTATCCTATCACCCGCAAAAGATTTATGCAAACGTTTGCAAAAAAGTAGGTCATCATGGTGTAATTAAGCATCAGATCCCAATATGAGCAAAAAAAATATCCCTACTCTGCATGATGTTGCTAAGGTAGCGGCAGTTTCGCCAGGAACGGTCTCTAGAGCGTTAACTCGTCCTGATTTGGTAGCGGAAAAGACTCGGGAACGAATACTAAAGTACGTTAAAAAACTACATTACCTACCAGACCCTGCGGGTAGAAACCTGAGGTCAAATAAACCCATCGTGGTTGGTGCAGTCATTCCGAAAAATGGCATCTCTACTTTTGCTAAGACCATCTCAGATCTCAACGATGCTCTTGAGCTGCAAAAAATTACACTCATTGTTTCTCAACCCGAGTACTCCTCTGCTAGCTCAGAGTCTGCAGCTTATCGACTTCTAGAACAGGGTGCCGATGCTTTAATTCTGCTGGGAGAAGATCATGATCAGGATCTATTTGATACCCTCGATCATCGAAATATTCCTCACTTACTTTTATGGACGACCACAGACCCCAAGGGGAAGTATTACGTCACAGTCAATCAGAGTCAGGCGGGGCAATTAGCTGCTAGACATTTACTCGATCTAGGACATAAATCGTTCGCTTATATTGGCGTCCCCCTTCTGCATAATGCGCGAGCAGCAGCCAGGCTAGCAGGAGTAAAAAAGGAATTGAAAGGTGCAGGGATTGCTATCGCTCCAACTGCCATTATCGAGGAGGATCACCGCTTTAGCTCTGGCCGAGCAGCTGTTGAAGCTGTACTAACTAAGCACCCTAAAACTACTGCCATCATCTGCACTAGCGATTACCATGCACTTGGTGTCCTTCGTGGTCTTCATGAAATTGGCAAGCGAGTACCTGCTGATATTTCTGTAGTCTCTTTTAATAACAATGATTTTGCTGCGTTTACCATTCCATCTATTACTTCTGTTGATTTAAAACAGCATGATGTTGGCATTTATGCAGCAGATTTAATTTATCAGCTCTTACATGGTGAAACAATAAAATCAATCAGCGTTAAACCCAAACTATGTATTCGTGAGAGCTCAGGTCCAGCAAAGGCAAAAAATATTCCTAAGCTGCTGATCTGAGTAGATTGACTGCTTCTTTAGCAATCATCAGACCATCAACAATTTTAGTAAATTCTGACCGTGTGGCGCCTTGAAACAAGCCTTTAACTAATTTTTATCGTACAGCCTACGAACAAACTGTGCAATCACTGTGCAATGGACTAAAGCAGCTATGTAGCTACTATATCCGCTTGAATTAGTTGAGGTTTTTGGCCTGCCCAGCACGATTCGAACGTGCGACCTACGCCTTAGAAGGGCGTTGCTCTATCCAGCTGAGCTATGGGCAGAAGGGATTCTTGGATTTTAACGGACTTGCTATCTCTCTGGGATTTTGGATGAGTCCATAAACTCCTGTTATAAATACACTTTTATAACGCTTAAATGTTTTTTGGAGATCGTATGAAGATGCTTAAAGCCTGGCTAGCCGTCCTTGGATTAGCCATTACCCTCAATGCCTTTGCCCAAACTGCGGGGGGAGATGACAAGTACCAGCCTAGATTAGGCCAAGAAGGTAAAGATGTGATCTGGATGCCTACTGGAGGCGAATTAGTCACCCTAATGCTCAAAACAGCTAAGGTAACCCCAAACGATTTGGTCTATGACCTTGGGGCAGGCGATGGCAAGATAGCAATTGCAGCTGCAAAAGAATTTGGTGCCCGTGCAATTGGTATTGAATACAACCCCGATATGGCTGCATTTGCTCAACGCAATGCAGTTCGTTCCGGCGTTGGTGATCGCGTCAAAATCATTAATGGCGATATCTTTAAGGAAGATTTTAGTAAGGCCACTGTAGTAACAATGTATCTTCTCCCAGACCTGAACTTAAAATTGCGCCCTATTGTCTTGAAGATGAAGCCCGGAACTCGCGTGGTATCACATGCCTTCACGATGGGAGATTGGGAACCTGATCTTGAAATTGAGGCCGGTCAGAGAGGTTACTACTGGATTGTTCCAGCAAATGTAGCGGGTGATTGGGTGCTCGAAGGTATTGATACTCAAAACAAGGCTGTTCTTAATCTAGTACAGCGTTATCAACGTGTTGGAGGTACCTTAACGTTAGGTGGCAAGACCCAGGCAATTATGAACCCAAGTCTTGAAGGTGACCAACTGAGCTTTGCTTACATTGATCGCAAAGACAAATTACATAATGTCAAATTAACGATTAACGGTTCCCAAATAAAAGGGGATAGTAAAGGCGGCTACATCAGTAACAGTATTACTGGTACTCGTCGCTAAGATTGAATGTCTAGCCCTCAAGGCGCTAACCCTAGCGCCTCCCCTCTACGCCTGCTCAGCCCCCTAGGGGCGGTTGCTATTATTGTTGGCATCGTCATTGGTGCAGGCATCTTCAAGACCCCAGCTATGGTTGCTGGTATTACTGGTGATGTCGGTTGGGCTATCTCAATTTGGGTAGCTGGTGCGCTCATCTCTTTAATGGGTGCACTTTGCTATGCCGAACTTGCTACTCTTTATCCGCATGCAGGCGGTGATTACCACTTCCTAACCCGTGCCTATGGCAAGAATGTCTCATTCTTGTACGGCTGGGCTAAAGCAATGGTCATTAATACTGGCTCAATTGCTCTTTTAGCATTTGTATTTGGTGATTACATGAGTAAGGTTCTGCCACTAGGAGCCAACTCCACCATCTATTGGGCATTTCTGATTGTGATTACGCTCACTTTCATTAATTTGATTGGGATACATACCTCAGCAAGAATACAAACGATATTAACTATTTTCGAGGTATGCGGCTTATTAGCAATCATCATTGCAGGCTTTGGTATTTTTGGTAATCCACTGCCGGCGGTTGAGAACCCACCACTGTTCTCTAGCAATCCGCAACTAGGAATGCTGGGGCTTGGTATGGTGTTTGTCTTACTCACCTTTGGCGGCTGGAATGAGTCTGCCTATATCTCGGCAGAGCTCAAAGGCACCAGCAAAACCATCGTCAGCGTGATTGTGGTGAGCTTAGTGGTCATAACGGTTATTTATCTACTCGTTAATATTGCCCTGATTAATGGTCTTGGCTTAAAGGCGTTGGCAAGCAGTAAAGCGGCACCTGCCGATCTATTGGGCCTTGCCTTTGGTCCGCTGGGTGAGAAATTACTTGGTCTTTTTGTTGCCATTGCAGCACTGACTAGCATTAATGCCACCATGATTGTGGGTGCGCGAACCAACTATGCAATGGGCGAGGACTGGGAGGGATTGCACAAGATGGCTAAATGGGAGTCCGCACGAGGATCGCCCAGCTTTGCATACTTGGTTCAAGGGGTCATTAGTCTTGCTCTCGTTGGTTTTGGGGCTTTGCAAAATGATGGTTTTGAGGCCATGGTGGAATTTACGGCCCCCGTATTTTGGAGCTTCTTATTTTTAGTGGGTCTCGGTTTATTTATCCTTCGGTTTAAGGATCGTTCCATACGTCCTTTCAGGGTGCCACTCTATCCTATTACTCCCCTCATTTTCTGTGCCTCATGTGCATACTTGGCATATTCAAGCATCACGTATGCCCATAGCAAAGGGGCTGCTGAGATCTCGTTTTATGTGATGCTCGCAGGTCTGGTTGCCCTTCTTGTTATGCGCCTGCGGAAAGTATCCTAGATCATCAATCTGACGTCTTGCTCAGTAAACTAGTTTTATTAGAGGTTCATGGTTCATTTAGTTTATTACGGGAATGCAAGATCCAAAGATGATCCGTTAATATCATTGGAGGCCTCATACAGGGCTTATCCAATTTATGACGCCCCAACATCATTCCCCCCATCTATCCGGTAGGTCGGTCAGCCCTGGTACTGCCTCTTTCTTAATCGTATTCGCTGAATTCTTGGGTACCTCTTTATGGTTCTCCATGAATAGTGTTGCGGATAATTTAATGGTAACTTGGGAGATCAGCTTAGCGGGTATTGGTGTACTCACCAATGCGGTACAACTCGGATTTGTAGCGGGTACCTTACTGTTTGCATTTAGTGGTGTCGCCGATCGATTTAGGCCCAGTCGAATATTTGCATTATGTGCTTTACTGGGCGCGCTATGTAATGCTCTCTTTGCACTGTACGCAGAAGGTATGGCCGCAGGTGTTACTCTCCGGTTTTTAGTCGGAGTATGTTTAGCGGGCATATACCCCGTTGGCATGAAACTAATCATCACGTGGGATCCTGAGAAAGCCTCACAGCGTTTAGCCCAGCTTGTGGGGATGCTCATATTGGGTACTGCCCTTCCCCATGCAACGCGCTTCTTTGGGGTTGATTGGCCATGGCAGTCAGTGATTGTGTTCTCCTCTTTTCTGGCTCTGGTTGCCATGATCATCATCTATTGGTTGGGCGATGGCCCTCATTTAAAGATGAGTGTTCAATCCACCATCAAGCCAATGAGCATTTCGATGATTTTTGGTATTCCACGCTATCGAAGCTCTGCCTTAGGTTATTTTGGTCATATGTGGGAGGTTTATGCATTCTGGGCACTTGTTCCGGTCTTAATTGCAAGCACCCATTCAATAAATAATCCAATTGAGTTATCGGGCTTTGCGTTCTTGGTGATTGCTATGGGTACCGTTGGGTGTCTGATTGGCGGTCAACTCAGTAAGACCATGACGAGCTCACAAGTAGCTAGTTACGCATTAGGTCTATCGGGTTTATGTTGCTTACTCTATCCATGGATCAAGGATGTACCTCTAATATTGCAACTGATTTTTTGGGCAATCTGGGGCATGAGTGCTGCCGCTGACTCACCGCAACTATCGGCAATCTCTGCAAAAGCCTGTCCCCCTGAAATGGTGGGAACGGCCCTTACAATCCAGAATGCAATTGGCTTTGGGATCACCATGGTCTCAATACAGTTGTGCACTGTACTCATACCGTATTTCAATCACTACATTAGTTGGGTACTGTTACCCGGGCCTATTTTGGGATTAATTTTATTAAACCAGGTAAAAAGATCTAGGCAGACCTAAGTTTTTGAATGAGCCTCGCTAAGAGACTCACAAGATTAAGTGGTCGGAGTACAAGGATTCGAACCTTGGACCCCCTGCTCCCAAAGCAGGTGCGCTACCAGGCTGCGCTACACTCCGACGGTCGTTGCATTATAGCCTGAACGCGATCTAGTAAGCTCATCTGATTGGTGTACGGGCTAATTTCTGAGAGATAGAATCTGGGATCGCACTTGCTCTTCGCAATACTGAGCAAGTGCTTTTCGATCAAGGTCGCTTGCTGGGCTAGGCGCAAAGATCAGTTCCACAGTAATCGATTTGGCTCTAAGCATTTTTATGATCGAGTCCATTAAGGTCATCTCACCAATAAATGCGGTGGCATCGCTATACTGATTCTCTTGATCAAGGTAACGAATAGTCATGGGAAAGGTTTGTACTTGGGTTTGGGCAGCTGACTCAAATAAATTAGGTCTGAATGCTAGGACTCGGTCTCCAGCAGTTGATGTTCCCTCAGGGAATATGCAAATCGGCTCATTCGGTAAGAGAGTCTCCAGTTGGTTAGCAATTTCCTTGCCGTGTCTCTTACTTTCTCTACGAATGAATACAGTACCAATCTGCTCTGCCATCCAGCCAAAGACTGGCCAATCTGCTACTTCAGACTTCGCCACAAAACGGCATGGCAAAAAGGATTGAATACTAGCGATATCAATCCATGAGATGTGATTGGCGGCAATGAGATAACCACCACGCCTCGGAAGTAGTTCTGCATTAAGTACTCGATGCTTCAAGCGAAAGATAGCAAGTAACTGTTTTGACCATCTCTGAATATGTCTTTTTTTGGTCCGCTCTTTGGAAAAAGGGAATATACAGATGAGGATTAATACGCCTTTGATCGTATGCATCATGATCTTCAGGAATGGCAAGAACAAGAATGGCTGTTTAGTTGGCATTATTGAGATGATAACGGGGTCGTTTTGGTTTCTGTCATCAAACTGACATTAAATTGTCATGATGTTTTCATAATGCGGTGGCAAAGTGGTGTTCCATGGAGCACTATAGAGCCATTTGGATCTCAGACGTGCATCTCGGGACACCTGGATGCCAGGCTAAATACCTCCTCGATTTCTTAAAGCATAACGAATCCGACACCCTCTATCTCGTTGGTGACATCATCGATGGTTGGCGTCTGAAGAAGAGCATCTACTGGCCTCAGTCGCACAACGATGTTGTGCAAAAGATTCTGCGCAAAGCACGTAAAGGGACTGAAGTGGTCTACGTCCCAGGAAATCACGATGAGTCAATCCGTCAGTTCTTAGGTCTCTCCTTTGGCGATATTCGTGTTGTTCCAGAGGCCATTCATACGACTGCTGACGGTCGTAAGCTCTGGATTACCCATGGCGATCTATTTGATGGAGTCATGCAATACGCCAAGTGGTTGGCCTATGTTGGCGACAACCTCTACTCCCTCATTTTGTATTTCAATCGCTATCTCAATATGTTGCGGGTACGAATGGGCTTGCAATACTGGTCTCTCTCGCAATACCTCAAGCATCAGGTCAAAAATGCTGTGAGCTATATCGCCGACTTTGAAATGATTATGGCTAGAGAAGCGCGCTTACGCGATTGCCAAGGCGTTGTCTGCGGGCATATCCATAAAGCGGAGATCCGCATGATTGATAACCTACTTTATTGCAACGATGGAGATTGGGTAGAAAGCTTAACTGCTCTGGTAGAAACCCATGAGGGCGAGCTCAAAATTGTGCATTGGCCTCACATCCTCGGTGATCAGCATTCGGTTGAAGACATTAGCTTTGAGCCGATCACCCTACCAATTTCATTTCCAACGCGTGCCCCTTCCCCGGCATTTATGGCACGAGCCTCACTAATACCTTTTGTGGAGAAAGCATGATGAGAATAATGATTGTGACCGACGCTTGGGAGCCCCAAGTCAATGGGGTCGTACGCACCTTAAAGCAAACGACCTATGAACTTCAAAAGATGGGTCATCAGATTGAGATGATTACCCCTGCGGAATTTAAGACGATTCCTTGCCCTACCTATCCGGATATCTCTCTATCTTTATTCCCCGGTAAAGGGGTGGCGAAGCGCATTAAAGACTTTGCCCCCGATGCGATTCATATTGCGACTGAAGGCCCATTAGGTATGGCAGCACGCTCATATGCCCTGCGACACGACCTCCCCTTCTCTACCGCTTACCACACCCGCTTTCCTGAATATGTGTATGCCCGTACTCGTATTCCATTAGCTATGACCTACCGCTTCTTGAAGTGGTTCCACGGTCCATCTTTAGCAGTGATGGCACCAACCCAGGTTGTAAAAGACGATCTCGAAAAATACGGCTTTGACAATGTGGTGATCTGGTCGCGCGGTGTCGATCTAGAAATCTTTAAGCCTCAGGACTCCAAAGTATTAAATAGCGCCCACCCAATATTTTTATATGTAGGTCGGGTTGCGGTCGAGAAAAATATCAATGCCTTCCTGGAAATTGATTTACCAGGATCCAAGTGGGTGGTTGGGGATGGGCCAGCCATGAAAGAGATTAAAGAAAAATATCCTTTGGTGAACTATCTAGGCGTGCTCAATCAATATCAACTTGCTGAGGTCTACGCCGCCGCCGATGTCTTTGTGTTCCCCAGCAAAACCGATACCTTTGGATTGGTCTTGCTCGAGGCAATGGCTTGTGGCTTGCCAGTAGCGGCCTATCCTGTGACCGGCCCCATTGATGTATTGGGCGATTCAAGCGCTGGTGTCATGAACGAAGATCTACGTACGGCCTGCCTACATGCCCTCAAGATCCCCCGCGAGGTAGCACGCACTCATGCTGAGAAATTCTCATGGAGAGCAGCAAGCGAGCAATTTGCAAATCACTTAAAGCCCGTGCAGCTCAAACTGTCTGCACAAACTGTGCCCGCCTAATGTCTCAACCCTACGACATTAAACAAAATCCGCATAAAGGCAATCGCGGACTGACGCGGGCAATTCATGCGGCCAAGAACTCTTGGAATGGCTTAATTTTTGCCTATCAAGAAGAAAGTGCGTTTCGCCAAGAACTAGTCCTCTTGGTCCTGCTGACCCCAGTTGCCCTCCTTTTGCCGGTCAGTGTGATCGAAAAGGCGTTAATGATTGGCGCTCTCTTGATGGTTTTAGCAATTGAATTGCTCAACTCCAGTGTGGAGGCGGCCATCGACCGAATCTCCTTTGAGCACCATGATCTGTCCAAGCGGGCTAAGGATTTTGGCTCCGCGGCGGTCATGCTAGCCCTTTTGATTGCCTTCATTATCTGGGCTGCAGTGATGTTTCAACTTCTTCAATAAAAACAATAACTTATATACCAACTTCCATTGTCTTAATCCTGTAATGTGTGCGTTATAGGATTAGGCTAACAACTTAGGAATAACGATGCCTGATATCCCAAACCCGTTTTCTCCACTGGACCACCTATTTATTAACAAACGCAATGCAAAATCTTCTGAACCCATTAAACCCTGGGTGGATAAATTGAATCCCTTGAAGAAGTTTTTCTCAAAAAAGAGTGGCTTTAGTAGTTCTAGCGAGATCACTGAACCAAAATCCAACAAGCCGTCTGAATTTAAGAATGTCCCTGAGCTGCTAGGCAAAGCTAAACGAGCCCCATTTAAGATCTCCTGGGCAATGCATGCAGATGAGATCAAAGAGGCGCAACGTCTGCGCTATAAAGTCTTCGCAGAAGAGATGGGTGCTAGCCTCCCCGCCAATGCAGAAGGTCTTGATATCGATGAGTTTGATGCTTACTGCGATCACCTCTTGGTCCGTGACCCAGAGACCTTAAGGGTCATTGGCACCTATCGCGTTTTAACTCCCCATAAAGCCGTTGAGCTTGGCCGCCTCTACTCTGATTCTGAATTTGATCTCTCCCGTCTCAATCATCTCCGCCCCAAGATGGTGGAGGTCGGTCGTTCTTGTGTTCACCAAGACTATCGCTCGGGTGCGGTCATCATGGCACTATGGAGTGGCTTAGGTCAGTATATGAAGCAACATGACTATGAAATTATGCTCGGGTGTGCAAGTATTCCCATGGCGGACGGTGGTCACTATGCAGCTAGTCTTTATAACTCTCTAAGCCCTGAGCAAATGGCTCCAGTTGAGAACCATGCCTTCCCCAAGTTACCCTTACCCCTCGATCGTCTAAATGGTGGTCTTGATGTGGAAGCTCCGCCCCTTATTAAAGGCTATTTGAAGCTTGGCGCTAAGATCTGCAGTGCCCCTGCTTGGGATCCAGACTTTAATACCGCTGATTTGCTTACCATGCTGCGTCTATCGGATATGAACCCGCGATACGCGAAGCATTTTTTAGATAAAGTGAATTAGCAACTGTTATTCGCTTAATCGAATACTGTAGCGATAACCAATTCTTTCCCACTCAGCAGCTTCTTTACGAAGACTAAATTCTGTGAGTGGATGAGCATCTGCCCAAGTCTGATTGAGCTGCACCTCAAAACTCTCTGAATCTGGACTCTTCACCCGAACCTTTGGTAAGTTTTCATCGCTACGGGAACGACATAAAACGTGAGCTAGCCGAATACAAAACAGCATACGCCAATCACTAAAGTTAGCATTGTTCGAGAGCTTGCCTAACTTACCAGTGTGCCCAATGAGTAAAGCGGCTAGGCGGGCTTGATCGTTCTTCGAAAACCCTGGCATATCAGCATTTGCAGCAATGTAGGCAGAGTGCTTATGGTAACTATTGTGGGAGATAGATAAACCAACTTCATGCAAATTAGCAGACCAGCCTAATAAAGAAAGGTTATCGGTCCTGCTCTCATGATTCGGTTTAGGCAATTGGGCCAAGAACTCTGCTGCTAAAGTGCCTAAACGATGAGCCTGCTCGCGATCAACTGCATAGCGGGTCATAAACTGTTCGACCGTCACAAAGCGCATATCGTGGTGCTGAGTTCTTCCTAAGAGGTCATACAACACCCCAACCCGCAATGCGGCATCACTGACTTCCATTTTCTCAATGCCTAGTTCATCAAAGATGGCCAACATGATTGATAGCCCTCCTAGCAGGACTGGGCGACGGTCATCTTTTAGATTGATGATGTTGACCCGATCAATATGATCAAAATCAAGTAAGCGTCGCTTAAGACCCTTTAGGCCGTGTAAGGTAATGATCCCATCTAATCCAGAGCTAGTTGGATCTTGACTATTCTTTTCCTCATGGCCATTGAGTTTGTTATCCGCAATCAAATCGGCTAAGGCTCTAGCGGTTCCAGACGAGCCAATCACTTGATTCCAGCCCGACTTATGAAAGCGCCCTTTAATGACTTGCACCTCACGGCGCGCAGCTAGCTCAGCCTCCTTAAACGAATGAGAATCGATAGCACCATTCGGAAAGAAACGCATGCTATGGGATACACAGCCGATATACAAACTCTCAAGGAGTTTAGGTTCGTACCCTTTGCCAATGATGAACTCACTGGATCCGCCACCCACATCAATCACTAAACGATTACCCGCAACAGCGGGCGCCTCGTGCGAGGTACCAATATAGATCAAACGGGCCTCTTCAACTCCGGCAATCACCTCAATCGGAAATCCTAGGGCGATTTGTGCTTCCTGCACAAACTTTTGGGCATTTCTGGCAACCCGAAAGGTATTGGTTGCAACCGCCCGAACTTGCTCTGGCTTGAACCCGCGCAAACGCTCTCCAAAGCGCCGAATCGCGTTTAAGCCACGCTCCATTGCATCCTCATCCAAGACCTTGCTAGGGCTTAAGCCTGCCGCTAATCGAACCGGTTCTCTGAGCATATCAATCGTCCGTAATTGCATCCCTGAGGGGGTGATATAGGCCTGAGAAATCAATAAACGAAAGCTGTTCGATCCCAAATCAACTGCGGCGACAAGATCTAGACTGGGTTTATTGGGAGATGTGGGTTTTGACAAGGTGTGCGAGTAGTGGTTTTTTAATAACCCTATTATCGTATGAAATAAAAGTGATACATTTATAAAATATAAGGAAGTTATGTCACTTTTATTACTAAATCGTGAAATCGGGATTCTAGAGTTCAACTCTCGAGTTTTATCACAAGCCGAAGATCCAAAGATTCCGCTTTTAGAGCGTATCCGCTTTCTCAGTATTGTCTCGAGCAATCTCGATGAGTTCTTTGAAATCCGGATGGCAGGCATTAAAGAGCAACTACTCGATAACCCACTTAAAGTAGGTTCTGATGGCAGAACGATTACGGCCAATTACGATCTCGTATCGCAACGGGCTCATGCCTTAGTAGACCGGCAGTATGAACTCTATCAACAGGTTTTACTACCGCATCTCAAGAGAGCCGGCATTACATTTTTGTTACCGGAACATTGGTCCAGTCCCCAACGGTCGTGGGCAGAGGATTTCTTTAAAGAAGAATTGTTACCCCTGCTAACCCCGATTGCCCTAGATCCAGTTCACCCTTTCCCCCGAGTAATCAATAAGAGTTTGAACTTTGTAGTGCAACTACATGGCAACGATGCATTTGGACGTAAGGCAAATTTAGCGGTGGTTCAGGCACCGCGCGCTCTACCCCGTCTTGTGAAAATGCCCCAACGCTTATGTGACGATACCGAGGTATTCGTATTTTTATCCTCATTCATTCAGGCCTTCGTGTATCAATTGTTTCCGGGAATGGAAGTGCTTGGTTGTTATCAGTTCCGGGTTACTCGCAACTCCGATCTGTTTGTATCAGATGATGAGGTTACTGACCTTCGTAAGGCTTTACAGGGTGAGCTACCATCCCGTCATTTGGGGGATGCTGTTCGTTTGGAAACCAATATCAATATCCCGGATGATCTATTACAACGACTGTGCAAAGAAAATAATCTTGATTTGTCTGACTGCTACCGAGTCAACGGACCGGTGAACTTGGTGCGCTTAGCCCAGTTACCCGATCTGGTTGATAAGCCTAAATTAGTCTTTAAGCCTTATCTTCCTGCATTCCCGCTCAAACACCATCACCATGCGTCTACAGACTCCTATTTTGAGAGAATGAAGCGTGCTGATATCCTATTACATCATCCCTATGAAAGTTTTGAGCCCGTTCTCGAGCTCTTGCGCGAAGCAGCCAGAGATCCCGATGTCTTGGCAATGAAACAAACGGTATATCGTACCGGAGATAAATCACCCGTTATGGAGGCGCTCATCGAGGCTGCACAGAATGGCAAAGAGGTTACTGTTGTTCTGGAACTTTTAGCCCGTTTTGATGAGCAAACCAATATTAACTGGGCAGCCAAGCTCGAAGAAGTTGGCGCCCACGTTGTCTATGGTGTGGTGGGTCATAAATGCCACGCCAAGATGCTCCTAATTGTGCGTAAAGAACGGGTCAGTAAAGCGGGCAAGACCAGTTTAGTGCGATATGCTCATTTGGGGACCGGCAACTACCACCCTCGTACTGCCAGGCTCTATACCGACTTTGGCTTAATGACCTGCGATCCCCACCTCACAAAAGATATCCATCATGTCTTTCAGCAGCTAACGGGTACTGGCATGCAACTGGAAACCCGAGAGATTTGGGAGGCACCCTTTACGATGCTTGAGCAATTAGTTCACCATATTCGTGTTGAAACCAGAGCAGCGAAACAAGGTAAAAAGGCACGCATCATTGGTAAGATGAATGCCCTCCTTGAGCCCACCATCATAGAAGAGTTATATAAAGCCTCTCAGGCAGGTGTGCAGGTTGATCTGATTGTGCGGGGTGTTTGTGCCTTGCGCCCTGGGGTCAAGGGCCTGTCCGAGAACATTAAAGTACGCTCCATTGTGGGTCGCTTTTTGGAGCACCATCGTATTTATTATTTCTATGCCGGTGGCGATGAGGTCTTATACCTCTCCAGCGCTGATTGGATGGAGCGTAATCTATTGCGCCGGGTTGAAGTTGCCTTTCCGGTAAAAGATGCCAAACTCAAACAACGGGTTATCCAAGAAGGCTTAATGATTTTGCTCAAGGACAATGCCTCTGCTTGGTTAATGAAGTCTGATGGGACTTTTGTAAAAAGTAAGCCACGGCTCAATCAAGAGCCCATCGTTGGGCAATTAGAGCTACTTAAGAAGTTCTCACGGGTGGAAAGCGCAAGATAAACTTGCTACCCCGCCCAGGGGTGCTCTCAATCACAAGATTAGCTTGATGGCGATTAGCGACATGCTTCACAATCGCCAACCCCAAACCCGTACCACCAGTTTCTCGCGACCTGCTGCGATCAACGCGATAAAAGCGCTCGGTCAGGCGCGGAATATGCTCAGAGGATATGCCTGGGCCGGTATCTGTGACAGTAAACTCCCCTTCGCCAGCAGCATTAACAGACCAGGTCGCACTCACAGAGCCAACATTCGGTGTATAACGAATGGCATTGGAGACCAAGTTACTAAAAGCCGACAAGACCTCGCGTTCCTCTCCTAATAAATTACAGGGGGTCTTCAGATCAAAGTTGAGGGAGTGCTTTCCTTGAGATAAGGCATAGGCATCATTTTTGATCAATGACATCAAGTAACTCATGGAAATACTGTTCATGGGGGCAGGTTGTGTGTTGGCCTCTAAATTGGCGAGGGTTAGTAAATCCTCCACTAAGTTTTTCATCCGCCTACCTTGATCCATCATCATCTCAAGGTATTGAGCTTTTTGCTCAGGGGGTAGCTCTAAGGTTTGGACTGTTTCTAAAAAACCCATCATGACTGTTAATGGCGTGCGCATCTCATGCGACACATTGGCTACGAAATCACGGCGCATGGCTTCCGCCTTACTAAGATCGGTAATATCCTGAATAAGAATTAGGCGTCGGTTCTCAGAGAATGGGAATACTTGCAATCGCAAAATGAGGCTTGCGGCACTGCCCATTTTTTCTAGGACTACGGGTTCCTCAAACTGGCGACTCATCATGTACTGTACAAATTCTGGTTTACGTACGATGTAATGAATTCGTTGAAGAGCATCACGCTTGAACTGAATCTCCAAAAACTGTTCGGCAATGGCATTACACCACTCGATTTGGTCCTGATCATCCAGCATCACAATACCATTGGGGGATGCCTGAAATGCCTCAATAAAACGTTTATGTTGCCTCTCGACCTGTTCAATATCCTTACGAAGTCCAGAAATAATCCGCTGTAAACGAAAGAAAATTTCTGACCAGGCAGCACCAAACCCACTCAAACTAGATATCCCTGCCCCTTTTGCGAACACATCAAGACGGGCTTGATTAATGTATGAGGATAAAAGGCTGTACCCTAAGATAGAAAGGGCAATCAACCACCCTACTAGATCGCCCAGCAAGGATCGCCCAATGACACCGGCAATACCGGCAACTAAAAACATCGTGATGAGACGAAAAATAGCGTAGAACATGTCGTCATCTTAGAGCATCAGAGAATGATGCTCAAAATTTAGGCAGCTGATTTAGCTAGGGGTTTTGGTAATACGGTACCCGCTGCCACGCACGGTCTCAACGTAGGGATCGCAATCCACTTCAGCCAACGCTCCTCTTAAGCGCTTGATGTGAACATCCACCGTACGTTCTTCGATATACACTTGGTCACCCCACACACGATCTAAAAGGTGCGAGCGCGAATGAACCCGCTCAGGATTGCTCATAAAGAATTGCAATAAGCGAAATTCAGTTGGCCCTAAATTAACAAACTGATCGCTTTCATTAGGGCGAGAGACAGTTACTCGATGAGTAATGGGATCCAATTGCATAGGGCCTATTCTTAAAACCTCATCACCCAAGCCCAAAGAAGAATTACGTCTTAATAATGCTTTAACCCTTGAAATAAGCTCCTTTGGCGAGAATGGCTTTGTGACATAGTCATCAGCCCCGGAATCAAGCCCTTGGATTTTGTCTGCTTCAGCACCTTTAGCTGTTAGCATCAAAATGGGTAAATGCTGTAACTCTGAATTAGCTCTTAACTCTTTGGTGAACTGCACACCCGACTTTCCAGGCATCATCCAATCTAAAATTAGGAGATCAGGCTTGTTCACCCGCATCATCCGCATTGCTTCGTCGGTTTGTAGAGCACGTTCTACAATAAACCCAGAATGAGTCAAGTTAACAGCAATCAGTTCTGCAATCGATGGTTCGTCTTCAACAACCAGGATGCGATGCGGCATATTCTTATTTTGTAGCTTCTCGAACTAAATCATCATGAGGTACGTGGCGCACATCGGCGCCCTTCACGATATAGATTACAAACTCAGCGATGTTCTTCGCATGGTCACCCACGCGCTCGATCGCTTTAGCAATAAAGAGTAGATCAAGACCCGTTGAGATCATCTTCGGGTCTTCCGCCATATAAGTAATGAGCTTACGCACAAAACCTCTAAATTCTTCGTCGATTTGCTTATCGTCCTGGACAACTTGAGCAGCCGCTACTGCATCAAGACGAGCAAAGCAATCCAAGGATTGGCGCAGTAAATCGATCGCCATTTGTCCAGATAGCTTGATCTCGGCAGCATTAATCTTATAATTAGGGGCTTGCTCGATAATGCGCTTAGAGCGCTTCGCAACTCGCTCTGCTTCGTCACCGGCGCGCTCTAAATTAGTAATGGCTTTTGAGATTGCCATGACTAAGCGTAAATCGCGTGCAGTCGGTTGGCGACGAGCAATGATTTCAGCACAAGCAGAGTCAATTTCTACCTCTAATGAGTTCACTGACTTTTCTCGCTCTATGACTTGCTCACACAGATCAATATTAGACTCTGAGAACCCACGCATGGCAACTTCAATTTGCGACTCCACCATACCTCCCATTTGCAGCAATTTGCTACAAAGAGAATTCAGGTCTTCATCAAATTGTGATGATAAATGGCGGTCGTTCATACCTTCTCCTATTAACCAAAGCGACCGGTAATATAGTCTTCGGTCTCTTTCTTGGCTGGCTTAATAAATATTTGATCAGTTTTACCGTATTCGATTAACTCACCGAGGTACATATAGGCAGTGAAATCAGAAACACGGGCGGCTTGTTGCATATTATGGGTCACAATTGCAATGGTGTAATCTTTCTTGAGCTCATTGATCAACTCTTCGATCTTGGCGGTTGAGATAGGATCCAACGCAGAGGTAGGCTCATCCAGGAGAAGAACCGATGGTTTAACAGCAACCCCACGGGCGATACACAAACGCTGTTGCTGTCCGCCGGAGAGCGAAAGACCACTCTGATTCAGCTTATCTTTTGATTCGTTCCACAATGCAGCCTTATTTAAGGCCCATTCAACCCGCTCATCCATTTCTGCTTTGGAAAGTCGCTCATAGAGTCTGACACCAAAAGCAATGTTCTCATAAATCGACATTGGGAATGGGGTTGGCTTCTGGAACACCATACCAATGCGAGAGCGGAGCAAATTCACATCATTGCCAGGCTCCAAAATGTTCTCATTGTAGAAGCTAATCTCACCCTCAGCACGCTGACCTGGGTAGAGGTCATACATGCGATTGAGAGTCCTCAATAAGGTGGATTTGCCGCAACCCGAGGGTCCAATAAAGGCAGTAACCTTACGCTCAAGAATGTTCAGATTAATATTCTTTAAACCCTGAAAGCTGCCATAGAAGAAATTCAGATTTTTAATCTCAATTGCATTCACAGCTGGGGTATTCATACTCGAATTCCTACCCTGCTCTGACTCGGCATTACCTTGATTAATATCAGAATGAAACATCGGTTTCATGGTGGTTGTCATACGCTTACCTTTTCACGAAGTACTACGCGGGCCAAAATATTGAGACCCAATACTGCAAATGTAATTATTAGAGCACCGCCCCATGCAAGGTTAACCCAATTGTCATAGGGGCTCATCGCAAACTGGAAAATAACCACTGGCAAATTAGCCATAGGTGCGTTCATATTAGTGGAGAAGAACTGATTATTGAGTGCGGTAAACAACAATGGCGCTGTCTCTCCACTCACGCGCGCAAGGGCTAATAAAACCCCAGTGATAACTCCACTCTTTGCCGCGCGCAAGACAACTGTTAACGAAACCTTCCACTTAGGCGCACCGAGTGCAAACGCAGCTTCGCGTAAGGTGGTCGGCACGAGCTTTAACATATTCTCGGTTGTTCTAACAACCACTGGGATCGCAATCAAGGAAAGCGCTACGGTACCTGCCCATCCGGAGAAGTGCTTTACCTGATAAACAATAATGGCATAGACAAAAAGGCCGATCACAATCGATGGGGCCGACAACATAATATCGGTCACAAAACGGGTTACCTCGGCAATCTTACTGTTTTGACCATACTCGGAGAGATAAATACCAGCCAAGATTCCAATCGGGGTGCTAATCAGCGTACAAAAAGATACGATCATTAAGCTACCAACGATCGGATTAGCTAAGCCCCCGCCCTCAGTTCCTGGAGCTGGGGTATTGGCTAAAAATAGAGCTGGGCTAATTGCAGAAAATCCCTTGTAAAGGAGAATAGCTAGAATCCAAAATAAAAATAGCATGCCAATTGACATGGCAGCCATTGAAAAAGTTAAGCCGAAAGCATTTGCTCTCTTGCGCTTACTAAATAAAGATGCGTCTCGTGACATTATGTTTTTACTCCTTGATTTTTCTCCATACGCATCAACATGATCTTAGCAATGGCAAGCACTATAAATGTGATCGCAAATAAAGCTAAACCAAGAGCAAACAAGGATGAGTAATGCACTCCTACCTCGGCCTCGCCAAACTCATTTGCTAAGGTAGATGCAATCGAATTGCCTGGTGCAAATAAAGAGGCAGTTAATTTGTGAGCATTACCAATCACAAAGGTGACCGCCATGGTCTCACCCAAAGCGCGGCCTAGTCCCAACATGATTCCGCCAATCACGCCTGTCTTGGTATAGGGTAAGACAACATTTCTGACCACTTCCCAAGTGGTGCAGCCAATGCCATAAGCAGATTCTTTTAAAACAGGTGGGACAATTTCAAACACATCGCGCATCACCGATGCAATGAATGGCAGAATCATCATGGCCAAGATCAAGCCCGCACATAGAATTCCGATGCCATTAAAG
>Ga0255106_1000093_pt1 | contig 22604 bp, 6 predicted proteins | sample Law_Cont_RepB_8h_FD_188453 | JGI IMG/M metagenome (GOLD analysis project Ga0255106, IMG submission 188453) | Freshwater microbial communities from St. Lawrence River, New York, United States - Law_Cont_RepB_8h | ecosystem: Environmental > Aquatic > Freshwater > River | place: USA: New York...
CCGGAGCTGATGGCGCGGAGGGGGGTAGCGGCGGGAATGGGGGCGTTGGAGATTACGGGGATCCGGGCGACCCTCCGCCCGCTTTTGGAGTTTCTGGAGGCCCCACAGAAGCAACAGTTACTGTCTACTCTACAGTCACTCTCAAGATCCGTCTCCGCTACTGCACAAGTGCGAGCATTGCACTACACACAACCGCCTCTCCTCCAACCAACACGGCTACGACGGCCTACATCCCGATCGCGGACGTCGCCATTGTTGGGGGGCTGCCAAGCATCAATCAGCACTGGACCGGGATCTACACGGCGCAGCACTTCATCATGACCTACATCTGAGCCTTGCACGCACCTGATCCTGTTGTAACCTATACGATTCTCGCAGCATGGCAAACGAACGACCACTCACGCTGGCTGACTGCCGCCGCCTTCTGGCAGACTTTGCGCTGCCGGACAAGTTCGACTCTGCCCTGAACCAGTGTATCGAGCGCATTTACTCCGAAGGCCAGTGGCCTGGAAGTAAGGTCGAAGTGGATCTCGCGCCGTATGTCGAAGACTACATCATCACGCTTCCATACGAGTACGAGACTCTCATGGCCTGTAACTGGAACCGCTCGTCGATTCCCATTGCAGACATCAACGCTGAGTACGTACCCAGGGGAACAGGAACCCAGACGGCGGGAGAGGGAAGCGGGTCCATCATCGACATGGGCCTTGTTCCTACTGCAGACGACGGGGACTTCACCATCTATCTCCACAAGTACAAGCTCGCCTTCCAGTACACCACTGGCCAGGATCTGACTGGACTCGTACGCCGCAGGTTCATGTACCTCACAGATGAACAGGACTACGTGTATCCTGCACACTTAGGGGCTCTGAAGAACGGGCTCCTTGCAGTACGCTACGAGGATGAGGGAGACCTGGACCGGGCTACGGGATACTGGACACGGTGCTTCGATTTCCTTTCCAACGCGTCGGCCCAGACCAAGATCGGGTCCCGCCAGCCACTCAACGGAGCCTTCAACCTCGGAGGTATCGGAGGGAACCAATCCTTCTATTGAATCCATGAAACCCCGAATCGAACGAAAAGGCGGACGTCTCGTCTACCGCGGAGAAAGCTTTCCGGGCTACAACAAGCCCAAGGCTGCTCCCGCAGGGGACGAGAAGAAGCGCGTCGTTCTTGCGAAGGAGGGAGACAAGGTCAAGAAGATCAAGTTCGGGCAACGAGGGTACGAAGACTACACCCAGCACAAGGACACCGGGCGGAGAAAGAACTTCCGCTCCCGCATGAATTGTGATACAGCTACATCCAAACTGACAGCCCGTTACTGGGCCTGCTCCAAACTCTGGTAAACCATGCCATCTCTATCTTCAGGATCTGTCGGAGACACCCGCGGCCCGGATTACACCCGGATGGCTATCCGTGCCAAGTGGCGCAAGGCTCGCGCCTCCAAGAACGGGGACGCGATGCTTGAAGCTCTGGACGAGGCAGAAGCCCGCGGGTCCACGGTCTCCGGATCCGTGACTCAGGATGAAGATCAGGCGATGCGCGGCATCGCCGCCCAAGAGGCCCGTGCTGCCGCCGCCAAGTTGTACATGCTCCGCAAAGCCTCTGGCAGCGGCCCGGATCAGCTAAAAGAAGCCAAGAATCGGCTAAATGCGGCTGGCGGCGAGTCCTCCGTTACTGTAGCACAAGCTCCTCCTACCTCGGCTGTTGCTCCGGGTAACGGCAAAGGGGCTGCCGCAGACCAGCAGGTCCAGCTCGAGGAAATGCTGGACGAGAAGATGAGAAAGCCCAGCAGGTTCGTCGGGAACAACCCGTACGGATCAGGCACGGGGACAGGGGATTCCGGTCAGGCCGGAGCCTCCGGAGCAGAGGGTCCTGCCGGGGGTGCCCTGACGTCCAGCATGTCGAAGATGTTCGGATCCGACACGACGACCGTTGGACCTAACGACAAAGTACCTTTTGGCTACCGCGAAACTGGAGTGGCCAAGGGAGGGCGGAAGATGATCTCGCGCGTTGACGAACAGGGGCCCGAGGTTCCCGAGTCCATCGAGCAGGGCAAGCCCAAGGAGAATATGCTTGCAACAACCGTCGATGCTGTAGGCAAAGCCACAACATCTCTCAGTGACTATGGGCGGGAGTACCTCAAGCGTCGCTATTCCAAGGGTGTCCCCACCGCTGTTCGAGATACCATGGCGGCCGACAAGAAGGCGGCCGAGCGGAATCTCGAAGAGCAGAAGACTCTCCGGGACGCCAAATACCGTGCCGACGCTGCCACTACCGAACGGAGGAACGCCAACGCCCAAGCCTTCCGTCGCCGTGCCATGGCTCTCGAGGACCGGAAGACTGCAGCCACGGACCTCCGTCGCAAGAGGACCATCGCGGAGCTCGAAGCCGGGCAACAGGACACGGTGAGACGCATGGACGCGCTGGCAGACGAGGAAGAAGCGGCGGACAAGAGGACCACGATTGCGCTGTCGAAGAATACACGCAAGATTGCAGGGATGCTCCGCCCTCTCAAAGTCTACAGGGCGAAGCAATAACACGATTTTCTTATGGCAAACGACGCACTGGCACGAGCAGCTACATCGGTCTTCGGTGAGTCCAATCTCCCGGCTACAAGATCGGTATTCACTCCTGCTGCCTTCGGCCAGGCAATCGATATCAGGCAGCGGGCAGCCCTGGCCAAGAAATACGTGGACTCGGCAGCCGGGCTCTATGACTTCGAGACCAAGCTCCGGGACCAGCAGCTCCAGCGCAGGCAGCAGGGGCTCAAGGCTGCAGATGTCCAGCTGAGTGAGACCCTTCTTCCACAGACCCAGGACACGGCTATCAAAGAGTCTGCAGTCAACAACGCGATGGCTACTGAGTCTGCGGCCACGATTCCTACTCAGATCGACATGCTGCGTACGGCGCAGCAAGCCCGGTTTGCTGACTTCAAGGCCAAGATTGCTGAACAGGAGCGCGAAGCCCAACTCAATGAGCTCCAGCCCAAGATCCTGGAGCAAGTAGAGTCCTACGACCTCAAGGATCCAACGGCGATCGAGGGGCTCAGGTCTTCCAGTGCGCTCATCCGGGATCCACGGATCCTTCAACGGCTCAACGAGCGCCTCATCGTCGCGCAGTCCCTTTCCCAGGAGCGCGAGCGCTACTTCCGTTCCATGCAGGGAGCTGGTGTGGACGAGAAGACTATTCTCGATACAGAAGACCAGCTCGCGGACATGTTCCTGAACGGGGAGCGCAATGCCTACGACTTGTTCCAGACGCAGCAGCCTACGTACAACGAGCGCGAGCGCGCCCAAGCCGCTGCGAACAAAGCCGTGGACAAGAGGGTCGCGCGGGCGGACAAGGTCGAAACAGAGCTCCAGGATCTTCAGGAGGATATTCCTCCGGGAGTGACAGCCAAGACGATTCTGGCTGATGCTGGTAAGCTGATCAAAGCTCCCGACGATCTGAAGGCTTTTGAAATGAACCCAGAGGCCGTTGCTGCCCGCCTCGCGACGATTGCCAACGGGTCTGGGACTTCTGCGAAGAACCCCGCGCACCCTGAGCTCGTCGTTCTAGCCAAGCAGCTTCTGAAAATCCGTAAACTGCAGCAGCGTTTGACGGAAAAGATGCTCAATCAAGACACTGGGGTTGCACCTGCCTCGCCGCGTGCGACAAGTGCCGGGTCTACGCCAGGGGGGTCGGCTCTCGACAAGTTCCTCCCAGGCGCTTCCAAGTAACCCGAACTTGCCGTTCTGCGGCCCCCATGAATGTCCTTCATCAATGAACTCGACGAGATTGAGAACGATCCTCGGTACGCTCAACTTGCCCCCGATATTCGTACCGCCGTGCTGGACAACTGGGAAAAAGCGGCGTCTTCGGGAAAGACCGGGGTCGAAGCTGAGGCGTCAGCCTCTGCTGCAAGGATTCTTCTCGACGCCCGGCAGTCCAAGCTGAAGGCACGGTTGCCTGCTTCTCCCCTCGGGACCCTTGCAGACGTCCCCCCTCCTCTTGCAGCCCTGACCTCTGACCCCCGATGGGGAACCCTAGACCCGACTGTCCGGAAACAGACAATCGACAACTGGGCAGGGGCTAAAGCGCAGACGGCTATCGCTGCAGGATTCCGGCCCTCGGAAGCCGTGTCCACGTACCAGGAAATCGTGCAGGGGCAAGTCATGGCTGAGGCTCCTGAGAAGCCTGATGAGGCTTTCCAAGCTCGGCTCAACGCCGACACCAAAGAGGTTTTTGATATTGCCAAGGACCCAACCATCCGTTCCGGGGGCTTCCGTGCAGGCAAGGTGGGCGACAAGTTCGTTGTGAATCCCGCTCTGGCCCTGGCAGGCGAGGACGAGTACTCCAAGGCTGTCGATGAAGCTGCCGCGACTCCCGTTGAGAAGATCCGGGCTAAGGCGCTGTACGGAGCAGGGCGGGCTACGTCGCTGGCAAGCATAACTGACATCACCAAGAGTGCGGTATCAGATTCCCGCCCGATAACTGACGCTGAGAAGAGTGATTACTGGCGCAACATCAACGCCAAGCCTAGTGAGCGCGACCCGGGATTTCAGGTCAACACTGACACAGGGCGCTGGACTAAGCCGACCGTCATCATCGGGGGTAAGACTGTTGACTTTGAAGATGCGGCCGAGATCGCGTTCACTCCATCTCGTCTGGCCAATTACGACAAGAAGGGAGCTACGCAAGAATCCCTGTTCTCCACAAACGAAGGCGTGCGCAAAGCTGCCGAGATCCGCACTGCCCAGCAGCTTGCTACTCACGTGCTCCCTGCAATCGGAGCTGATGCTGCCGCCGCGCGGGTCCTGGAGAACCCTGAAAGTCCCGAGGCCAAAGCGCTCGTCGAAGCGCACCGTGACAACCTCAAACGTGAACTCTGGGTCTCGGCCGGGAACATCGATAACAACGCGTTCGAGAAAGGTAGGATGCTGTCGGACGGCACCCCCGTCTTCAACCCTAACTGGGCCCGCTCGAACCCTGATCCGAAAGACATTGAGGACGTGGTTCAGAAAGTCGGGATCACTGCTTCTGTCGAAGACATCAAAGCCGAGATCAAGAATGAGGCAACCGCTTCCGCAGCCCGCCTCGTCCTGCGTGCCGGGCTCGAGGATCAGGCTTCTGCGCGTCCATCTTCCTGGCTACCATCCCTGGCTACGATTACTCCGCTCACAGCTGAGCTGTCTGATATCGCATTCAATGATTTGCCCGAGAAGTTCAGGGACTACGTAGCAGCCAAACAGAAGGCAGGCGAGACGGACCCCCTCAAGATCGTCGATGAGTACGAGAAGAAGTACGGATTGTTGGATGATGCCAGTATTGGTCTTCGTAAAGCCGTTGCTCAATCCAAGAGTGTTGCTGCCGGGGTATCTGGTATCCTTGGGACTGCTGCCGAGCAATTCGGTGGAGCCACCTCCACCAGCAAGTTCCTGTCTGGGCTGGCCGCGGACATTGTCAAGGGGACGGCAGAAGCCGAGCAACTCCAATCCGAGCTCACGGGCTCGAATGCCGGATTCGGGAGCACGGTTACACAGAGCCTCGCTACGGAAGCCCCGTTCATGCTTGCGGGGGTCGTTGCAGGACGCCTGGCGGCAGGCGCTAGAGTGACTGCGGCGCGCCTGGCTACGCCTGCAGTGAAGGAGGCTGCCTTCAGGCGCACAATGGGGATCGCGGCGTCCATGACACCTGAGCTTGCAGCTTCCGCGGAAGCCCTCATCGGATCGGGATCAGGAATCCTTAAGACGTATTTCGGGCTCCAGGCTTCGAGGTCCTTCGGCGGGGTTTATGCTTCCACGTACACAGCCCAGAAGGAACGAGCGTTGCGCATGGGCAAGACTGAAGAGGAAGCTGACCGCGATGCTCGTGTAACGTCGATCCTGCCTTCGATTGCCGGGGGCGTGGCTACGGCCGTTCTGATGAAGATGTTCCCCGGAGGGACAGAGGCCGCTATGCGCAGCCTGGCTACAAATGAATCCATAGAGGCTGTCCTCGCGCGTGCGGGGGCTTCTGTGGGAACCAAGGCCGGGAACAACGTCATCGTCAATGCTTTCCGCAACGTCCAGGCGCTCCGGGCTACTCGCGACTTTACCCGGAAGTTCTTTGCTCAGGATGCTCTCAAGCGCATAGGCCTCAAGACTTTTGCGGGGATGGCTGACGAAGCCCTCGAAGAAACGGTCGACGAGGCTTTTCAAGGGATGCTCGGGACCATATACGACGAACGCATGACCCTGCAGGATGTTGTGGGTAACGCGCTGCAGGCAGGCGGTATCGGGGCACTCATCGGCGGTGGTTCTACGGGTATTGCTTCGTACAAGGAACACCTCAAAGTCATCCGCAACGCGCGGAAGAACAAGCCTGTCTCCCCTGACGTGGCTCCTACCATTGCCGACCTCGAAGCCAATGGCGATACTGCGACGGCCGAGGCTTTGCGCCGCGCCGCCGCTGCCCCTGACAACTTCCAGGTTGCTCTCGATAAGCTCAACGCTGTCGATGAAACCTCTGGCAAGGGGAGGTTCGCCTTCGCCTTTGAGTCGGCTCAAGAGGACGACGAGGACGATGGGGTACCCATTGCTTCGTATGTTGTGGGCACGCCAGACCCCGACCCCGTCAAGGCTGCAGCGGCCATGGCATCCACTGTCGCCACTATCGAGGCGGCTATCGCAGCTGACCCTGACCTCAAGGACGTTCTTATTGTGTCGGCCGATGCAGCCAATGGTCGTGTTACTGTGTCTCCATCAGCCACAGCCGTGGCCTCGTGGGCGGCTGCTTCCGCTCCGTCGGCTCCTGTTCTGAGCTACGAGCAGCAGCTCGATAATTGGGTGAAGGCAAGTATGGACGCAGCCAAAACAGCAGGAAATGCCGAGTATGATGCTGCCGAAGAGAAGTACCAGGCAGCCTTGAAGGCCAGCGGCGAAGCCCTGTCCTCGCTGAGGCTTGGCTCTATAGCTTATGGGCTGGCTCTGGCGAGTGATAGGACCATGAAGACGCAGAAGTGGAAGGATGACGTCGCCGCGCTCCCAGCTGAAGTACGGACTAACTTTGACCCTGCCCTCGTCAAGATAACTGCTGTAAACCAGGCACTTGCGGCGCGGCGCGCTGTTCTGGATAAGATGTTCGCGAGCACGAAGCCCGTGAACCCCAAGGCCGCCAAGACTCCGAAGGCGAAGACCGCCCCGGAGGCTGCGCCAGGAGCTGCCCCGGCTCCTGCGGAGGTTGACATCGATCCTGCGGTTCCTGTATCGGACGCCGACATCGAGAAGGGAGTTACTGCGAGTTCCAAAACTACGTACGACATGGCCAACGACGACCCTCGGTGGAAAGGGGTCGACGCGCTGATTGCCGAGGCTACCGATATTCTGAAGAGGACGGCCGCGGCTATCAATAAGAAAGCCGCTGACCTGCGGGCAAAGGGGCAGCTCACTCCCTCTCTGCTGGAAACGTACCGGAAATGGTACGCGGATCTTGAGCAGGCTGTTCGCGACTCCAAGTGGACTACGGCTAACGGGTTGCTCAAAAAATTGCGGGAAAAGCTGAACGACGACAGCCTGATCTTCAAGACCCGGCACTCGGAAGTCATGGCGGCTCCGAAAGCTGCCCCTCCCACCCCAGAGCCCAAGTCCACCACGCCCAAGCCCGAGAAGGAGAAGCCTGTGGTTCCTCCTCTTGAGTCGATGGACGACGTCGTGCTCCCCGAAGGGGCGACGGAGGAAGACACTGCTCTGCTGGGCAAGATCAAAGGCGCAATCACGGCGTTTCCTGAACGTGCCCGGGGAACTGCTAACGATATCGTCGTCAAGCTGAAAAGCTACCTGAGCGGGGTAACTGATCTGGCGGTTGCCCGTGAGCGCCTCCGCGCCGTCGCTGTGGAAATCCGTGGGGCTGCCAAGAAGTGGACCAATACTACTACGGCTAACGCCGACCGCGAAGTCGTGGCCAAGGCTGCAGGATTCGGGTCGTTCGCAGAGATGGACTCGAAGGCTCCTGGCTGGAAGGGTAACACGACTCCCAAGGTTCGCGCTGCTACCAGTAACGCAAAAGCGAAAGCGAAAGCCCGCGCAGCAGCGGCCCCTGTAGATGCTGCCCCTGACGCTGCGCCTGCCGTTGTCGAGGAAGAGGACAAGGATCTGCTCCCTGAAAAGGCTATCCTGCGCGAGTGGCTCGAAGCCCTGAAGAAGTACGGAGAAACGGACCTTCTGGAAAAAGTGGGCAAGTCCTCGTGGGCCAAGTTGTCTCCGACTCTTCAGAAGAAGATCAACGACACGCTCCGAGCTCGGGAAACTGCAGCTAGAGAGACGCGTGAAGCCGAGGCCGAAGCTGCCAAGCCAGTGAGTGTCATCGGAAAGAACGAGACCACGATTCTCGCGGCTCTTTCGCTTCCCAATTCTTCTCAGCAGGTAGATCCTTCCCCGGACGCAGAAGTCCGGTGGACATACGGTCGCGTGGTCACCTGGTTATATAGCCAGTCCAAGGAGATACAAGGGTCAGAGAAATACGCTGCCGCGTCGGCCAATCACGCCCTCTGGTTCTCGCGGACTTGGGCACTAAGCCGACTGTACGCCCTTGCTAAAGGAAACACGGACGCGCGTAAAGCTCTGGAGGACGAGGCTGGACGCCTGTTTGATGTCCTTAGTTCCGTTGGACGCCTTGGGAAGGTTACTGCGGACCCCGCCAACAAGGGAGACTTTGTGCGTGCGGTTCTGGACCCAGCCAAGTACATGGCATCCAGCCCGGATAACCAGCAGCTGGCTGTCTTTATCAGCAACTTCACGGGCACCCTCCCTAAGGCCCTCAGCCATGTTGTAGCGTCGCTCAGGCAGGATGCTCTTGGTGAAAGGGGCCGTATGGCTGCCCGGAATCAGAGGACCGGACAGGCTCTCATGAACGCGAGCGACCTTGGTCAGTGGAGGCAGAAGGCCTTGAAGGGGGACGACTTCTTCGCTGATGAGGAAGACGAGGAAGACGAGGAAGACGGAGAGTACGAAGAGGACGAGCTCGGGACCCGGGAAGCCGAAACCCGGCCCGAGGAACTCGAAGCCGTGCGCACAGCCTTTGATGCCGCGCTGGCTGCTCTTGGAGGCGACGTCACGACTAACCTGAGCGGGGTACTTGGACGCATTGCTGCTGATAAAGGGAACCCCTTGTCTGAGCTCGCAGGCATTCTTCTGAAGGCTAACGCCACGTCCTACGTCGCAGGCGTCACGATCATCGACGACCCAACCAAAGGCCCTGCGTTCTATGACCCCGACGAGCGCACGATCACGTTCAATAGGGCAGCGGCCTCCACACGCGGCTTCACCGACGACATTGTCCATGAAGTCCTCCACGCGGCTACGGATTCGTTTTTGAACACAGTCCACCCAGCGGGCTCGCCTGAAGCCGCGATTGTTCAAAGAATCCTTGATCTACAGGAGGCAGTTCGTAAACGCTTCAAAGCTGCCGCTCCCTCCTGGAAAGAAGCCCTCGGCTCCGAGACTATCCTTGAATCAGGGTTCTTTGCAGACCTCGTAGCCCTGCGTGCATCCACGCTCCTCGACAGTGACAAGAGGGCCTGGCTCGAAGAGAACGCGGTCGAGGGGTACGAGGCAGACATGACGGAAGATGCTGTCGCTGACTTGTTCCTTGAAGCCTCGATCAAGGATGCCTCTGCGCGGCGTGACGGACTTGTCGAGATCCTGCGGGACTTCGAGTACGCTCTCGGTGAGTCGGGTACGCCTAAGTACTACCCACTGCAGATTGGAGCAACAGCGCGCATCTCCAAAGAGTTCATCACTCAGATGTACACGAGCCCCGTGTTCGAGGAAGCAGTGCAGAATGCACCCGAGCTCAATGCCCGGGACGCAGAAGGCACGTTCAAAAAGTTCGTCCGGGCTGTGAGGAGCTTTGTAGGAACCCTGATCAAGGGTAAGACCACGGCTCCTGCCAAGGTCCCTGACTACAGCGTTCTCCGTGACTTGCTCGCGGCTCAGGGAGAAGTACGCCCTGTCTCTGCCCGGCGTCCTGGGCCAATTGTTGCTCCCGTTATCGCGCCAGCAGCCCCCGCTCCTCTAGCCGTCGTGCGCAAGGTTGCCAACTTCAGTGTACCCCCTCTCTACCGCACGCGGGAGTTCACGTCAGTCTTTGGTCAGGCAATCGATAGGGCAGTAGCTGCCGCAGGCTTCTCCAGAGACTTCTCTCAGGTAATTGTTGAGGTAGAGGCGACTGAACTCGAACGCGAGGCCAAGGCTGAAGACGAGGCTGTAGCCTCCCTCGCTCCCGTTACCAGGATCGAGGAAGCCGGGAACCTTGCTTCCCTGCCCGATGATGCGTCCGTCGAAGACATCACAGAAGCCGCTCCCCGTACGGCGGCAGCCTCAGTAGCCCTCGCAGCCGTGTACAAGGAATTCGGAGCCTGGAGCGCGGCAGTCAAGCGCAGGCTCGGGGCTGCCATGGGGCGCTTCGCCAGGACCATGTGGAACGGGCTGAAGGCTGTAGCTGCTATCGGGCTCGCGGCCTCCATGTACATGGGTCCCCTGTCCCCCGACACGTCAGCCGAAGGCAACCCCACAGCAGCTCAACTTCAGGAAGAACTCACGCAGGATGAGTTGGTGGCTGCCTCTGTATCTGTTGGGGCAGTAACCCAGCCTAACGCCTATCCATCTACCGAGACCCGTCCTGCTCCTGAGATCACTGATGTCGAGTTCAGCCAAGGCTTCCGCACAGGAGCCACTGCCGCGCTTAACAAGGTCGACTTCCAGAAGACCCACTACGTTCAGTTTGGAGATGAGGTCAACGCGATGGCCCTTGAGGCAACGCCTCTGACGCCTGCAATGAAATCCCTCACGTCCCTCATGGGACAGAAGGAAGGCACCCGCGCTACGGGACCCAACCGCCTCCTCGCTCCAATCTTCCGCCATGGCGGGATCCGTGGATCTCAGGACGAGATCCCGTGGTGCGCGATGTCCGTAAGCTACGCCCTTACAAAGGCAGGGGCTCCCACGCACAACGTCTTCGCGAGCCAGTTCCTGTCGACCGGGAAGCGTGTAGATACTCCACAGGTTGGAGATGTTGTCGTGTTCAACAAACGCAACGAGAAGGACAATAGCATTGACACTGGAACTGCAGGGCACGTCGGCTTCTTCATGGCGGACCTTGGCAACTACATCCTCGTCCTCGACGGGAACGTCGAGGACAAGGTTGCGATCACGGCTATATCCAAGCGGCGCTTCATGCAGTACCGCAGGATCACGACTCCTGGTACCCGCGCTCCCTTCACTGTAACCTTGTCCCAGGGAGCCGCGAACCGCATGGCCGCAGGCTTTGCTACAGAGGACGACATCCTTGAAGCTCAAGAGCAGATCCAGGGGGTCATAGAAGACGAGCATGCTGCTTTCTGGGGCACGGCTCCCCAGGTTCTTGGAACCCGTACACGGATACCAGCTGCCCGGCTGCGGGGAGACCAGATCTCTCTTTCCTCTGAGCTGTCCCCTGTAGAACGTGTTTGGAAGACTGAGCACGAGCTCGGGCACTGGCTCTACAGGGACACGGCATACCGGGAAACATTCACCCGTCTGTGGGCTTCCCTGACAGATGACGAGCGGAGGACCATCGATGCCGAAGTCACTGCGCTGTACAGCGCGGAAGAAGTCGATGAAGAACGTCAGGTGCGTGCGCTGGAGCTCGTTCGCAGAAATGCCGCAGGCAAATCCGCGTGGAAGAAGTTTACGGACGCAGTGGCGTCGCTGTGGAAAAAGATTACAGGGAGCAGGCACGAGAACCCTGAAGAACTGGCTGCCCGCATGGTGGCCGTTGCCCGGCATGAAGTCTTTGTCCTGCGCCGGGTGATGCCAGAGATCGTGGACGCAATCAACTTGTCTACAACGGAAGACGGAGCCGCGAAGGATTCCGGGGACCGTTACTCGCTGGCAAACAGAGTGCGCGGGACCTCAGACACTTCGGACCTGGCCTTCCTGAATCAGAATGCTTCGTGGGTGGACGAGTACGACCGGGCAAATCAGAAAAACAAGGATTCTTCAGATGCTCTGGCGTCTGAATATCTGCGGACGGCGCTTGATCGGGTCGTCGAGTCGACCGGGCAGTCCTCCCGGGAGGCCAACACGGTACTCACAAATCTGCGCAAGGACAAAGTGTCCGAGGCGCTGACGTACTTCGACGGGAATCCAGGATACCGCCCTGTGGAAGCTGCGGCGGTGGTCGGAGTGTTGTTACGGAAGAGAATCGACTGGCTGGCGCAGTCGGAAGACGCCCAAGGCAATGTGCTTCCGGGTGGACTCAGGAGCCAGAAGATTGATCCGGGGAACGAGCACATCGGCAGCGCGTTCAATGCGGCCATCGCAGCGGGTGCTGTGCGCGGCATACGTCAGGGCACCAGGCCCGACAAAGCGTACGAAGCGGCAGTCGAAGATTTTGCGAAAGCCGACAAAGCAGGCGGCCGAAAGACAGACCGCCGGGGGTGGGTATCATACGCGCAGGGAAGCGACGCAAAAGCCCTGGAGGCAGACACTGCCGGGGCGGCTGGTCGGTGGTGTATCGGAGCCGGGGCAGCGTCCGGGTACTTGAGCCGAGGCGGGTTTGAGATATTCTTCGATGATGACGGGCGCGCCCGCGTGGCCATACACCACTCCGACGGGGGCATCAACGAAATCAGTGGGAGCTTTGGAGACCAGAACCTGCGCGACGGGGAAGGAGAGATCGCTGTGGCAAAAGCGGAGGAAATCGGATTGCGCGGGACGGAGGATATACTGGCAGATATCGACAGAAAAAGGCGGTTCATGGCGTCCAGAAACGGCGGTACGATCGACGAAGACCTGTTGTATGTGGACGCGCAGACTGGCGAGTTCGTGTGGGATACCGACAGGAGGCACCAAAGGTACGGAAGCACTCCGTTGTTCGAGACGACTCAGGAAGATGTTGCCCGATTGAAGGATTACATGTCTTCGTTGGGCCTTGATAGCGCGGCGTTCCTCGAACGCGCAGCAATGTCCGGGGATATCCCTCGTGTTAAAAAAGCCGCCAGGCATCCACTGACTCCCGCAGGTGTTCTAACAGACCTTTCTGAAGACCCGTCGCAGGCCGTGCGCTATGAAGTAGCCTATAACCCGTCCACCCCGGCCAGCGTGCTTGTAAAACTGGCAGGAGACAGCAGATCGGACGTGCGCGTTGCCGTAGCCCAAAATTCATCAGCCCCGGCCAGCGCGCTTGTAAAACTGGCGGAGGACCAACGCGGATACGTGCGCGCTTCCGTAGCAGAAAATCCATCAGCCCCGGCAAGTGTGCTTGAAAAACTGGCAGGAGACGAGAACTCGACAGTTCGCGCTGACGTAGCCCAAAATCCATCGACCCCAGCCAGCGCGCTTGAAAAACTAGTGGAGGACATAGACGAGTATGTGCAGAAGCAAGTAGCCCGAAACCCATCAGCCCCGGCCAGCGCGCTTGAAAAACTGGCAGGAAACGAGGACCCGACAGTCCGCCGTGAAGTAGCTAAAAACCCCTTAACCCCGGCCAGCGCGCTCGACTTACTAGCGGATGACCCGGAAGAGTATGTGCGGAAGCAAGTAGCCCTAAACCCATCAGCCCCGGCCAGCGCGCTCGAAAAACTAGTGGACATCCCGGACACGTACACGCGGATGAAGGTAGCAGAAAATCCATTAACCCCGGCAAGTGCGCTCGAAAAACTGGCAGGAGACGAGGCCTCTTCCATTCGCTATGCAGTGTCCCGACACCCATCGACCCCGGCCAGCGCGCTTGAAAGACTTGCGGGGGACGAGGAATCGGCCGTCCTCTTCGCAGTAATTCGACACTTATCAACCCCGGCAAGTGCGCTTGAAAAACTAGCGGGTAACCCGGACTATTTCGTGAGCTACAGGGCCAGAGAGACACTTTTGGAAAGGGGCACGACCCCTCGGGTGCTTGGAACCCGGCGTCGTGAATCCCCAGTCCGTCGCCTGCCTCAGGCTCTTCGTGACTCGTTGCCCGAAGACGATATTCAGGATATCGAGGACATGTACGCAGTATTCACAGGAGCATCTCACCAGTCTCCATTCACGCTGGACGATGCCATCTACGCTGGCCGCCCCACGCGCATGGCTCTGACGTGGTTGCTCAATGAAGACCTCCGCCGTCTGATTTCAAGTGGCAACGCTAGTGAGGGGGCAAGGGCTGCTGACTTGTCTCACGCCTTGGCCGTCCTGACTGAGAGTGGAGGAGACGTTGCCGGAAAATCCGTCACGGAGATCTACGACATGCAGACGGCTCCTGGGATTCGCGAGGCCTCGCTGAAAGCATTCTTGCCGCTAGGCATCACGGTCAAGAGCCGCATTGCTTCGACTCCCGGGTTCTTCACTCCCCGGGCCCTGCGCATTGATTCCAAGTTCCACGCAACGACGAACGCGCTGTCGGCTGCGAGGAATATCTTTACTAGCGTTGCAGGAGCAGCTTCGCCAGACACACTGACATGGAAGCTCATGACGGCCAAAGACCCTGCCAAGGTCCTCTCCCTTGTGCCGGAAGCCTCTCGCCCTGCACTTGAAGCTGCACGCTCAACACTCCGTTCCAACTACGCGGAGATCTCAGGCAAAAGTCTGGCGACTCTGACGGGGATGCCTGAACTCTGGGACCTGGCTTCCCGGCTTGAGGCCCTGAAGGAAGCTGCAGTGAACCCTACTGCCACAGCCGACTCCAGAGGCATGATGATCCCACGCCTTGCTGCGGTCCTCAAGGAAGCAGGACTCGACGCAGCGGAGATCCTTCCCGTTCGCCAGCAGATGGCCACGTACAAGGACGACGCTGCACAGTTCAGCAACGTCGTGAGCGAGGCTGCCCGTAAGGCTGTCAACAGGTTCGCCATGGGGAGGAAGCTCTCGGCAGCCCGGCTCGAGTTCATGTCTGCCGGGTCCGAGGCTCTGGCTTTCCGGGACAAGGCTCAAGGACTTGTGTACAAGATCAAGCTCCCACAGCGCATGGGTTCGGATACAGGGTTCTCCTTTGACGTGGCTCCTCCTACGGCCGCGCCGGAAGAAGGAGAAGTCCTCTTCAACCTGACTGATGGCCTTGGGCGTTCCCCTTTGTGGCAAGAGCTCAACGAGATGCACACGGCGGTGCCCGGGATCGTCGATCACGAAGTCGTTGGCTTCACTGACTTCGGAGCCCTGATCACTGTTCAGAAAGACGTGCGCGGGCAGTCCTATTCCCCAAGCGAAGACGCAGGAGTCATTGAAGAGTGGATGGAGGTCACGGGAGCCCGTAAGATTCCTGCGGGCCGCTTGTATTCGGAAGACTTTGCTAGAGACGCTACGTCGAATGCCTTTAGCATCGTGGACGCTGCAGGATTCACAAGGATCCTTGCAGACGTGCGTCCTGCAAACGCTTCGGTCCTCAATGGAGCCTTCCTCCTGTTCGATCCTGCTATTTCTCCCGCTGTCGAGGGCGAGGCTAAGGGGATGCTTGGGACTCGTGCTCGCGAGCGCGCCGCCACCCCTGATGAACTCATCAGGAGGTTCAATCTGACATACGACACGCTAAGTGCGTCGGAGAAAGTGGTCTACGACAAGGTCGACAGACAGGCATTCTTGCGCAACCCGTGGCTTGCAGTGCTCGCCTGGCGCATGCGTGAAGGCCAGATATCGGCAGGCGAATACGCCGATGCTGCAGAGCTTGTCGATCCTTTCGTTGTCAAAGGCCCCGAGGAAACCCCATCCCATACCAGTATCCGGAAGTACATGGAGATGTCGAAGCCTACGCCGACGCCCGAAAAGCTGTCCCGGATTGGCGCAGCAGTACCCGAAGGAACAGTATATGAGTTCCGCATTGACATCCCTACCTATAATGCTTCAGCGGAGGCAGGAGACGCGGTGTATGCCATAACGGTGCACGAAGCAGTGCCTGAAGGAGCAACCCGGGTAGGTGATGGGGTGTCGTTTATTGGAATTGCCAAGGTGCTGAACCCGACATTCATGACCCGCGCCATCTCGGGGAAGGGAGACGCCTCTATGATCGCAGCTGGAAGTGGGAAGACTCCACTAGCTACTGTCAAGGGAATCTACCAGAGCATTTCGCAGGTTCCTGCCGACATTACTGACGCAAATGTATGGACAGAGGTTGGGTACAATCCGATCCGCTCCAGTTACTTCGTAGACGTACGGAGCAAGCAGGCTGTTGTGGGGGGATCCGAAGCCATCATGATCGGGCCGCGGGTTTTCGTCAAAGACGCTGTCTTGGAACCCAGGAACCGGGACGCTGTTCCTGGAGGGCGCGCGGACGATAACAAAATGCGGGTCCTCTATACGCGTGCCCGCAGCTCCCGTCGCACGATCCCTATCGTCTCAAGCCTGTTGTCGATTGGAAAGGACAAGGTCACCCGCAACAAGGAAGTGGAAGCCGCCCTCGGGATCACCAACATGTCCCGCTGGGTCAGCGAGAAAGGCAAGTGGGGCGATCTTTACAAGGTCCAGAAGGAGCTTGAGAACAACGTGCAGCGAGCTGTGACTCTGTCTGAAACCCTCTTTTCGGCTCTGACCAGCCGCATGAACAGGGCCGGGCTCAACAGCAAGGACATGACGGCGCAGCAAAAGCGCCAGGCTGCAGACGTTGACACGGTGCTTGGAACTATTGATACCCTGCGTGACGAACAAGCTGCGCAAGCCGCCGAGAAAGAGCGTTCCCGCGAACGCCGCCGTACTGCCTTTGGTGTGGCCCAGCGCCGCAAGCTCGCGGATCAGATGACGGCTGCAAACCGCGCCACTGAGCTTGTCTCCATCGCTACTGAAGCCAATGTCAGCTATGCCCGCATCGAGACGGCGTATCAGGATGCCATCCTCGAAGCCGAGCGCACTGCTACCCAGGCCTTTGTCCAGAAACAGGCTGAGGCTGCACAACGTCTACGGGCAGACAACCTCGTACCAGTCCTCGAAGCTGCTCAGAATCTCCGCAACCACTTGAACGACCTGTCCCAAAAGATTCAGGCTACCACGGGAGCGGATTCCCGGATCAGGGCTCACTACAATGCCCGATTCGGCATTCACCTGTCACGTTACTACGAGATCCATGACAACCCTGCCTACGCCTCGTGGCTCTGGGGCGCAGACCCGGAAGCCGTGAAGGTGCGCAATGCAGGCCTGACTTGGATCCGCAATGCCCGTGCAACAAAGTTCGCGGCCGATCTCAAGTCCCGGATGCGTGGAGCCACGAATCAGGAAATCGAGCGCGCAGCCAAAGACCTCGCGAGCAAGCTCGACAACGCGGGCCTGATGCTGGAGCTCGAAGACATCATCCAGAAGCACATGAACCGGGGAGGAGTCGGAGGCGTTGGAATGCCCGGCCTTCTCAATGGCTCGATTCTGATGGAGCGGATGAACGTGCCTCCTGAGCTCCGTACGCTGCTTGGAGAGTACAAGGACAATGTAGCAGTGGCTGCACGCACAGCTCTCGAGATGGGCGTGTACTACGCCAACTACGTGTACCTCGACGGGGTACGTGTGGAGCTTCAGACGCGCCAGAACGAACGTGATGCCCGAATTGGAGAGCTCCAGAACAAGATCTCATCTGCCAAGCCCCTGACATCAGAGGAGGACGCTGAGCTCACCCGGCTCAAGCGTACCATGTTCATCACACACGATCCTGCTGACGCTACGAAGTACGGACTCGAACTGTTCATCCCGGCCACGACGATGATCAACAAGGCTGCCTTTGGACCTTTGCAAGGGTTCTACGGTCCCCCAATCACTGTCGAGGCCATGCGGGACCTTGAAGGCGGGGGCGGGACGAACGCTATCCTCAATGGGTATGCTGAGCTCCTTGGAATCACCATGAAGTCTTTCACGGTGTGGAACCTCCGCGGGCAGGCCAGGAACTTCCTGAGCTCGATTGCCTTCATCCCTGCTTCCGGGCACATCTCGATTCCAGTGTGGCGCAAGTCAGGACTGTCCGGGGATAACAAGGCCTCAGCCTTATTCAAGCAATTCGGTGCCCTTGGAAACGCTCGGCTCAAGGACCGCATCGAAGCCGTGGGCCTGGAGAAAGCCATGGCCGATTTCACGGACATGTACGTCAAGAGAGGCATCGTTGGCGGGTCCGATGCAGCCGTGTTCCGGGAAGAAATGCGCAAGGTAGCGGGTAAAGACTACGGGGCAGCCATCTCCCGTGTTCTCTCCCAGTACAACGCTTCTGCCGCTACGGTTTCGACCGCCGCAGTGCCGTTTGCTGAAGTCTTCAAGACGATCGACCGCTTCATGACTGAAGTCCACCGTGGCTCTGACGACTACTTCAAGAAGATCCTCTTCGAGCTGGAGTACGCTGCGAGGCTTGAGGAGTTTGGAGTCAAGATCGAGAAAGGGCTTCCCGTGATGACGGACAAGGCAGCCCGGCGCATTATTCAGGTCTACGGGGACAAGGCACTTCTGACTCCGTCCAACATCGCTGAGGTTGGCTCTGACGAAAAAGCTAAAGCTCTCTTGCTCATGGAAGTCGTTTCGGCCGAAGCCACGTTCTCCAAGATCCCGTACTACAACCGCCTGCCTGAAGTCGTCAACGCCTTCAAGCGCCAGAAGCTTGGATTGGCATCGGCTCCCTTCATCTCATGGCCTGCCGCAATCTGGAGCCAGCCTTACAAGGCCTTCAAGACCTTCCAGCAGGATCGCGCGGTTCCCGAAACCCGGGACCGTGCAGCCAAGACGGCTATCGCGTATGGAGCAACCGCCATCGGGTGGAGCACGTTCGTTGGCACGACTCTGAGTGCAATCGTCTGGGCTATCTACCAACTTGGCTTTGGAGATGAGGACAAGAAGATCCGCCCGGTGTTCGAGCTCAATTCAGACCAAAGCCGTGCGCTGCAGGACTTCCTCAACAAGGACTTCTACAAGTACCGCTCTATCGCACTTCTCGGCATGCGGGGTGACAACCCCGTGTGGGCTGACGTGTCCTGGATGACTCCATGGTCCACGATCACTGACGTCGCGACTCCGTTCTTCCATCCCCGGGCTTTTGAGTCGGGTACGGACTTCTCCGACGCGATGAAAGCCTCCATCGACAAGGTGCTCAAGACTGTCCTTAGTCCCCAAATCCCGATCTCCAATGCCTTTGACGCGCTGACGGCCGACGACTTCAGGACGAAGAATGCTTCGTTCGGGGAGAAACTGTTGAAGGTTGCAGGAGCTGTTGCCGCCCCCCTCGTTCCCATGACGCTCAAGGACATGAGCAAGGCCTACTACGCAGCCGGAACCGAGCGCGGGTGGACCGAAGCCGTGTCCATGGTTACAGGTCTCAAGATCAATGAGACAGACATCAGGGACGTCCTGGCCAAGACTGCCCGGTCAGTTGCGGCGCAGGACAGTGATACGATGGACAGGTACCGCCGTCTCCTTACCAACGGCCGGGCTGATGACATTGGGAAGCTCGAAGATACCTACGAGGAAGGCATGAACGACATGCGCCGTTTGTACCTTGATCTGTACCAGAAGATGAGCTCGGCTGCCGTGTTCATCCCCGCAGCTGACGCCAACAAGATCATCCGTGAAGAAGGTAAAGGCCTAGGCTTTGCCCGTCTGGCAGAACTCGAGAAGGGAGTCTTGAGTGGGTGGAAGCCTGGCCAGACGACGCTCGAACGCGCTGCGCGGATGGCTCAGAAAGAAGGGGGCGATGACCGGGTGCGCAAGGCCAGCGAGCTTGTTGAACAGTACGGGGTACAGTCGCTCAGATAAGGATTTCCCGGTACACCTTGCCATCAGATGGGAATGTGCCGACGGCCCCGGACACGGAGTAGTAGTAAGCTCCGTTGTCCGGGTACGGCCGGAAGGGGCTTGAACGGTAGTACCTCCCCATCATCCCCGAGTGCGCGTTAGATTGGACTGTCCCCCAGGAAGCAATCGAGGCTCCCATGATCGGGTCGCGGACCAGATACTTCACGTTGCCGACCGAAAGCGCCTCTGCCTGTACCCGCATATGGGAAGGAAGGTTCGTGTTTGTCCGGACGTTGGCTGCCCCGAAGGTCCCGTTTACCGCCCCGTCGATGAGGAGTAGAGTGCTCCAGTTGTACACGGACGAGTAATCTCCTGCAGCCACGTCCGCCAGCCGGGTATTCGTGACAATGGCTCCACCAGCAGTCATGTCGCTGTCGTAGCCCCCCGTCATGTCCACCCCCCGCAGGATGATCGCCTGATTCTGGGAGTTGGAACCCCGGACCATGACTCCTGTTCTCACTGCCTCGATATGGACGTTGTCAATCGTGGTATGGGCTCCCTGAGCCCAGATTCCTGTATCAACGATCGGGCGGCTCCCATCTGTCCGCATGTCGATGGTTCCTGATGTGATGCTCGCGACCGTTGAATACTGGCCAATGGCGATGGGGACAGAGTACGCATGCATCCCGGCCGTGATCCAGAAGTCCTTGATCGACAGACCGTTGATGATGGCTTGCTGCGCGGAAATTGTCGGGTGGGAGATCTTTCCAATCCCGTAACCCGAAAAGTTGCTGATCGAGATGTTACGGATAACAGAATTCTCCTCGATCCACCCATAGGTCGAGATCCCGCTGACGAACTTGGTTGGGTTTGCAGTGCATGCGTACGTCGCGTTGAGCCCCAGCCCACGCACGTTCGCGTTGAAGGACTGAGATGTGCCGGGCGATGCGCTCCCAATCCAGATCATTGCCGAGTGAGCCGCAGTCCCGTAGTAGGCATCGTCCCTCCAGGTGTCTGCAGTCCACCCAGACGTTGCAACGAGGAGTGTACGCCCGGCACCCATTCCTCTCAGCTCGCAGTTCCGCCCCGCCATATCGAGGGGCCGTGCTACGTAGTATGAGCCAGCATCGAGCTCGATGGTGTTCCCGGGCATGCTCGGAGGGGTCGTCTGGATCGCGCAGTTGATGGGTATGTCGTCGCGGGACGTCGTGTCTCCTACCGAAGGATATGTGGTGAGACGGGCGTACGCGCCCCACCAGACAGGGCGCAATACGTCTTTGCGGAAGTTCCCGGTGATCTGTCCCGGTGTGAATCCGTAGAATACTTGGCGGTGCTCGCATTCGAGTGTCCCATCAAATAGAATAGTTCCCGCACCCTGTTGAACAAAACCATGGGCCCCTGTTACGACCGTATGGCGCTCGGGAATGGTAACGGGTTCAGCAATCGCGATGGATGCCCCGAGAGTGATGCGTGTAGCCGGGGTTCGTGCGAGGGCTGTTCTGAACGCGCTGTAGGTCCGGACGGTGTATACTGGGGTGGAAGCCATGGCTGGCGCAGACTAAGCTGATAAGCGCCAACGGGCAACCTCCATCATTAGCGGGTTGACTGCCCACTCGTAAAGAGCCACTATACGCAACGTCACGATGGACCCTCATATTCTGCGCATTGTATCGAGGGGGAAGACCCCGGCAACAGGTCGCCTTGAGCATCTTCCCAAGCTCTGGCTGCATGCTCCGGTGCGCTTTGAACTTGCCTGCGCTGCCCCCGAGGACACTGCGGCGGCTCTTGCTGCGACTCCCACGTACTCGATCTCGATCCACTCGCTGGATGCTTCGCGGCAGCCTGTAGACGATCCCCTTCTGTGGTACGATGAGGTATCCTCTGAAACAGCCAATGATGGCAAGTCCAAAGGGCCCCACGCTATTTTTGACCTGAGCGCGGCCGACATCGCTAACATTACAGCGGCCGGGGAATACTGGCTCGCGTTTCATGCGTACCCAGGCGGCGAGCGCATTGTCAGAGCCGCAGGCTACATTACCTTTACGGACGATGGCTTCCCGACCGACCCTCCTACGCCCACGCCTCCCGGTACCGTCTACCTGACTCAGGCTGCGGGGGACGCGAGATACGTGCGCGATCCTGGGGTCGTCGTAGACAACCGACTTGTGCGCTGGGACGGGGTTTCAGGGAACACGGTTCAGAGTTCAGTGGTAGAGGTGACCGACGCCGGGGACATGACTATTCCCGGGGAGCTTTCGCTCGGATCAGGTGCAGAGCTGCTGGGGATCCGGACGGACAATCTGACAGGCGATCGCACGCATCAGGCAGCGGATGAGGATGGAGTATTCGCCCTGACGGCTAACGTCAACGGTGCTCCCGACCGCATGGAGATCCGGGTGAAGTGCGATGAGACGGGGGGCGTGACGCTGGGGCAGGCTGTCTACATCTACGGGGCAAACGGAGGCAACAAGCTTATCCGCAAAGCCATCGCTTCGGGAGAGTCCACGAGCTCGAAAACCCTTGGGTTCGTATCTCAAGCGCTCGCACACAATGCATTCGGGTACGTTGTAACCGAGGGGCATGTGGATGTGTCGATTGCAAAAGGATCCGCCGTAGAAGGGGATCCTGTGTGGCTTTCCCCGGCTACGGCTGGCGGGGTGGTCTTTGGAGTGGCAGCCAAACCCTCTGCACCTAACCACATGGTCTTCATGGGCTACGTGACAAGGATCACTGGCCCCAACGTCACGGAGATTTTCGTCAGAGTTCAGAACGGGTTCGAGCTCGAAGAACTGCACAACGTCGCGATCTCGACGCCTTCGACGGGCCATGTACTGACGTGGAACGGCACCCTCTGGGTCAACTCGGCCCCAAGCGGCGGAGAAGGTGCCGGGGTTACTGACGGAGACAAGGGGGACATTACGGTTACCGCATCCGGGGCGACATGGA
>Ga0255106_1000105_pt1 | contig 21747 bp, 22 predicted proteins | sample Law_Cont_RepB_8h_FD_188453 | JGI IMG/M metagenome (GOLD analysis project Ga0255106, IMG submission 188453) | Freshwater microbial communities from St. Lawrence River, New York, United States - Law_Cont_RepB_8h | ecosystem: Environmental > Aquatic > Freshwater > River | place: USA: New York...
AATATATACCTCGAAGTACATATGAAGAGCAAATGAAACCCGAAGAAAGTCTTCAAACATTTTACAGGGGAATGTTTGAAGATATTATATTACCTTAATTATTTTTATCCTCAATATTATTAAATGGATATATTAAGAAATATTGAAAAAAAAATATTAAATATTGCCAATAATAATACTAATAGCACGAGCGAAATAAATAATTTAAAAAAAGATATTAAATTATATTTGGATATTTTTGATAAACGCGAGGAATTAAAAAGAGAGAAGAAAGGCATATATGAAGAGCTATATGATAACAAAAGGAAAGCTTATCATATAAGCTATGAAAACTATCTATCTGATAAAAAAGATTTAATGAATGACATTATAAAAGAAAAGACTAAGGGGGCAATTCGCAAATACTTAGAATGTAAATACGAAGATGAAGAGGCTGCTGTCAATATTCCCGCTATTTACACATACGAAAATATAAGACTACCAAATAATCGTGAAGATTTCGATATGCCATCGGCTCCACCAGCACTGCATGTGCAAACAGCGCAACCTTCTGTTCCTATAAATAGCAAAATAGACAATATAATACCTGATAAGCCTGATAAGCCTGATAAGCCTGATAAGCACATGAAAAAAGTTGTAGCAAAATCAAATGAAAAAGAATGTCCTGATGGTAAGGAGATAAATCCAGTAACAAAAAGATGCGTTAATGTATGTAAGGATGGGCAAATAAGAAACCCTAAAACGGGGAAATGTGTAGCTTCTGCAAAAAAGACTAAGGTTGAACCTAAGAAGGAACCCGCAGAAGCTAAAGAGAAGGAATGTCCGGAGGGTAAAGAAATAAATCCTGTAACAAAGAGATGTGTCAACGTGTGTAAAGAGGGACAAGTAAGAAATCCAGAGACAGGGAAATGCGTCGGTGCTAAGAAGAAATAATGTATAATGCATCACCCCATCCCTTTTCTGTCATTATTGTTATAATTCTTGTAAAATTATAGCATCTCAGAAAATCATCTATCTCTTTTATACTCGGACAATTTTTATACAATTCTATTTCGTGTATTTTTATATATATGGCTTTTGCGTATTTCAAATAATTTATAGCGCCACGCAATGCAATTAGCTCGGCTCCTTGAATAGCTATATTCAAAAAGTTATATTCGTCAGACCTAATACCTTTAATAGTAAGAAGGGTATCTATGGTTATACTTTTGGATTTTATACTATTAGCATATGATATATCAGGATAAACTTCAACATGCCTTTTCATATCTAAAATACTTGATGAAGCTGTATCATTCGCCTTGTATAATATAACCTCACTATCATCTTCATCGGTTATTATATAGTTATGGACGGCTATATTATTATTCTTAGCAACCGCAACCATATCATCATTTCCCTCTATCCATATTATATCATCCTTCGCGAAGCCCATTGTAATATATATAGGCAATTCTTCGCATTTATGAGCACCTATATGAATGCATTTGTTTATTTTTATATTATTAGTATTCAATAATTCTAATAAATAGCTTGGATTTAACAACATTATACTATACAAAATATAAAATTATCGCGTAATTATATTCAATATCTAAATATAATATAATATTAGGTTATTAAACTTAGTATAAATGAGTACTAATAATGAACATAATGATATAAATGATCCCGTGGTACAAGATGTTTTAAATGAATTCAGAGATGAATTATTAATATCTAAAAATAATAAAGATATGGGCTTAAATACGCCACCTCTTATAATACAAGATATGTCGGGTGGCAATCAATCCAATCCATCGTATCCTCCACAGCATCAGCAGCATCAACAGCATCAGCAGCATCAGCAGCCTCCTTATCCCCAACATCCCCAACATCCGCCTCATTATCCTCCTAACCTACCTCCTTATTCGCAACATTCACAACCTCCTTATCCTCAGCATTCTCAACAACAGACTCCTTATTCGCCATATGCTCAAATGAATAAAAATGATTATATGCTCTATATGGATATTGAGTTGATTAAGAAGAATCTCATAATAGTTATTATAGTATTTCTGATATATTTTAGCGGAATAATTAATAACGTTTATGATAGGATACCTGAATATTTGCAAGAAAATATATTACCTCTCGATGTCTATATCAAAACCGTATTGCTATTTATTATATTATATATAATATCATATGCCGGATATGTATGATATGTATGCATCATGGCCCTGGATATTTTTTAATATTTATATGAATAATTTACATCTTGTGCTACTGCTGTTGCAGCTGAACCAACCGCCTTTGTAGGAAGCATAAAATATTTATATAAGAAAAATGCACCTATGAAGAAAGTTAAAAATATAGAGAATATGGTAGTTCCAAATATTATAGTATAGCTTGATGAATCGTAAATATTTTTATTCATTACAACGATAGATATTATAATAACATTATATAAAACTATTATTAGTGAATAAACTACTATGAATAGATTCAAATTATTATAATATCCCCAAGCTAATGATATAACAATAATTATACTTGTTATAGAGTAGCCGAATATTATAAATACTTCCTTTACAATATCATCATTTTCCGCTTGTGAAACAAAAGCCTCTTTCATTTTTTATATATCTAATAATTATTAAGATTATTATTACAATTATTAAGAGTTATTAAGCCTTATAAAAGTTTTTAACATCTATATTAGTTCTAAAAGAGTTCTTATCAACATCTATGATTTTTATACAGCTCAGTTTTTTTGCACGCGATAATGCAGTATATGATTGACCACAAGTAAATATATTTGGTCCCAAATCTAATTCGAGGGCGTCTATTGTCATACCCTGAGATTTATGAATAGAAAGAGCATAGCATATTCTAACAGGCATATGTATTATATAAGAGCTTTTTGCCGAAACCTTGTTATTAAATGTATCGGTGAAATATTTAATAGTATGAATATTGCCATTTATATCGTTAATAATTACATAATCTTCTCCAAGATGTTTAATAACTCCCCTCGTTCCATTTACAAGAGATTCCTCGACACTTATATTTCGAATAATAATAACCTGAGCATTTAATGTAAGTTCAATAGAGAACTTTTCGCCCTCTTTTTCCTTGTCACAACTCGTAATTGCCGGATATATCTTAGATGTGTTTCCAAGTGCTTTTAGTTTCTCTATCTCAATATTATTGATTTTATCTACATTAACATTTATAGGATACAATTTTGTAGGAATAATACCATTCTCAAATACTGTATCTCGCAACCTATCTAAAACCTTGATGATATTATCAGTACATTTGCCTTTTCTTACAATTTTTAAAATCTTTTGAAATAGTTGGTCTTCGTCCTGTCTTATTAACTTTTCAAGCAATATAATCTTAATATTTATTTTATTCCATATATCAGATAAGAAACAATATTTTCCTTTAACAGGTGCCAATTGACAAAAGTCGCCTACTAAAATTAACTGAATATTACCAAAACACACTTCGTTGGACTTTATAATACAAAGGACTTCCGATATTTTTTCAAATAATTCCTTATCAATCATAGATATCTCGTCAATAATCAGCACATCAAGCTTCAATATATTCTCATACTTTTTCTTGTTTTTAATAATATTACCAAGAATATCCTTGATACTTCCAGTTCCTAATCCGAGTCCTAAAAAAGAGTGTAATGTCTGTCCACCTATCATAACAGCAGCAGTCCCAGTAGATGCAGTAATAGCAAAGTTCTTATTGGCATTATTCAAATACTCTATGATATATTTAATAGTATAGGATTTCCCTGTTCCCGCCGAACCCGTTAATAAAATATTGTTCCCTTCCATAACACTACTTACGGCATATCGTTGTTCTTCGTTTAAAAGATTCATTATAAAAATAAGATAATATATATCTATATCATTTTTTTATTATATACCCTTAATCAAATTAAATGTCCCAATAAAAAGATTTAATTATGGCTTTCACAAGGAATCTAGTATTTTTTTAATCCCCTTATTCTTCTTATTATAATTTGATATGAATATATTATTCTTATTTTGTAATCTTTTAATAATATCATTGTGATATCGCTCATCAATTGTCGGCGAAAAGTTATAATACCACTTCTTTAATATCTCAATGTCTATTATTTTATTCGGATTACAATTGTATTCTTTGTACATATATAGAATGGCTCTTGATATAAAACCCCGCGAATCATTATTTGGCACAAATATCTTTTCCTTGTGATTTACATAATTATTACATTCTAATTCAACCCAATGTTTGTTCTTTGTATCATAATCTTCATGAAACTTATAATTGGATCTATTTGCATTTAATGTATTTAGCGTCTTTATGATATTATGCATATCATTAGATTGCTTGACATTCAATAAACATTGCGGATATATGTGCTCAGCCGATAAAAACTGTCTATTATAATTGCTTTTTGCCACTCCGCGTGCAATATTTTTAGATATTTTAGAAGAAGTTAATGCATTGTCGGCATTATCGGCGATTCCGTTAATAATACACTTTTTAAGGTATTTATTAGTATATATCATAGGCATTTTAGGGTCGTTTAATATTGTATCTTTGATTATATTTGAATACTGCATTTTATGCTGTATTTTTGCAAAAGTACGCACATAACTCATTTGAAACAATAATAATAAGATTATTAATAGCATATGTAACCTTAATATTAAGAGAGATATTATCATTTTTTTTCTGCATTCGGGTATAATATTTTAAAAAATATATACATATTTTCGTGGATACTATATGTGCTATCTGGCCTGAACATTTTAAGAAGCTTTTTAGATTCAAAATCCCCGTGTATCCAATAATGGACCATGATGGGGTTTGAAGGATATTTGCCGCTTTTGACAGCCACCCAATCATTTGCTGCTGAGGGAATACCATCGAGCTTCAAATCATTAATAGGATATATTAGTTCCCTATCCTCTATTATAAAAACATCTAATTCTTTCTTTTCCTTATCATAATTAATTATGTTAGTTAAAATGTAATATCCACCAAATATATCAAACTTATTAAATATATCTTCGCCATGTCTATTTATATATTCAGGAATATTGCGCAAAAGTTTATGTAAGAAAGCATTGTTTTTGTTTGCAGCAAAGAATGCGTTACATATATATCTATCACTATTATATATCAATTTAGTTTGTTCAGCAGGCTCATAGCTTACATAAAAGGTTTCTCTTGTCATATCAATAAGCTCTGTAAAATCTCGCAATACTAATATATCCAAATCAATATATATACCACCGTAATGATATACTAATATGATTCTCGCAATATCCCCGCGCTGTACACCAGTTCGTGCCGAATTATATATTTTATAAAAATCAGGATAGTGCTCATTTATCAATTTTAATATCATATTGTCCGTCCATAAGATTATTTCATATCCAAGCGATTTCAATAATTTTGCGTTCTCCTCTCGTATATAATTAATTATTGGAGGCACCGGATCATCGCTCCAAGTTTGATGTATCGTTTTAGGTATCATTATATATTATATTATAATTAATAGCTTTATATCTCCTATAAAGATATATTCATAATCGCATTATCTAAGATATAATCCCATAAGATTATGAAATTTACCAGTTTAATATTTGAGAAATCAAATGATGGTATATAAATAGACATAAAATTGAAGTTGCCAAAAATATTAAGCGACCACATAAACTTAAATATAATAGTATATAAATACATATTTTTAGTATCATCACATGATTTATAATACATTAAAGTATCTTTATAAAAATACACAGGCAATACATGAAATATTATATTACATATTATATATTCTGTCTGTAATAGACGCTTTTCAGAAATGCCTCTAACAAGTTTATTAAGAATGAAGGGAGAATTATCTATTGTATGAAATAATATCCTACTATCATATATTATAAATGTGTGAAATAATATAAATATATTTAAAGAATTGTTTGCTATAAACTTGGATATCAACAGATTATTAATATTAAAATAATTTATCAATATATGATTCAAAAATATTAAATATATGTTCCAATTAGTATATTGATTTATTTTTCTCCGCAATACTTCAATAGTAATACTTTCCGTATATTTTTTGCTTATCATCATACATATAACTGTTGTATATAAGAACAACTCAAATTGATTACTATTCTTATTATATACCACCAAATTATTCATCATTATAATATAGATATTATATAATTATCTTATATAATATTTACAGCTCACGCGGGCTATATAATAATTTTATATATTTATATTATTTATATTTATATACATGAATTTTATTTCTATTGGTGGTTGGTGTGGAACAAAAATTGCTCTTACAGATTTAGGTTTATTTAATGAACCATCATTACCATTTGATAGTGTAAGAACTTCTATTGAAGGAATTATAGATTGTATTGAAAATAATTTTACTAATTATTTTCCAAAAGAAATAAAGAAAGATAATAGATTTCCAAATTGGGCTGGTTTTGTCGGCGAGTATGTAGGATTTTATCATTATAATCATAATTTATTAGATAATAATGTTATTGAAAGTTTTGAAAGAAAAATTATTCGGTTTGATGAAAAAATAAAAAAAAATAATTGTGTATTTTTGCGAACAATAGTGAGAGAAAAATACGAGGATGAAATAAAATATTATAAAAAATTACAAGATGTAATTGATAAAAAATATCCCGGAATTTCTTATATTATTTGTTTTATCATACCTAATCAACCAAATACAGAATATTATAAACACTTAGATAACCGAACATTTTTATTTACACTAAATGATAAATCAAATGAAAACGACAATTTAAAAACGGAATATAAGCCTATTTTTGATTTTATTATAAATGAAAACTTATTTATTACTATACCAAAATCAAATGATATTAAAATAGATGAGAGTCTATCAACGAGATTATGGTTAGTAGATGGTTATCCGATGGTTAATTTTATTGAAAAATAATCGACATTTTTACACCCTTGAAGATTTAAAATTTTCTATTTTTAGAAAAACCTGGTTTCTTTTTAAGACATCATAATGGTATCACAAATAGCTCAATAGCCTCTCAATAACCTATCGGTTGCCTCTCAATAACCTATCGGTTGCCTCTCAATAACCTATCGGTTGCCTCTCAATAACCTCTCAATAGCCTCTCAATAGCCTCTCAATAACCTCTCGATAGCCTCTCAATAGCCTCTCAATAGCCTCTCAATAGCCTCTCAATAGCCTCTCAATAACCTCTCAATAGCCTCTCAATAGCCTCTCAATAGCCTCTCAATAGCCTCTCGGTAGCCTCTCAATAGCCTCTCAATAGCCTCTCAATAGCCTCTAAATAGCCTCTCAATAATTATTATAAAACTACTTAGATTATCACAGCAGTTATAAAGACGCTAGATTTTTCTAAAAATTGAAAATTAAAATTTGAGTACATCTTTCTGTTTTTTCAAAAATTTCAAAAGTTTTTTAGAAATTACAAAATAAATCAAGAGATGTACTCAAAATTAAAAATGAAAAAATATTGATATTCCAGTGTCTCAATAACTGCTAAGAATCTTCTAAGTATATTTATAATAATTATTGAGAGGCTATTGAGGAGCTATTACAAATGCCCTGTATAATCTCTGTATTCCCTCGCGACAGCCTTTTCTATCCTTCAATAAACCGCGTTGGGGACGGGTTTCCCGGCGGTTTCCCCCAAGCCTTTTCTATCCTTCAATAAACCGCGTTGGGGACGGGTTTCCCGGCGGTTTCCCCATAGGATTATTCTAATGGCGAAGATGTTATTGTCATGCCGCAATATTCAACATTTTTTACTTTAAACTCTTGTTTAGTATATATGCCTATATTTATTGACTCTTCTAATATCCATTTGAAATTATCCCAAAACTCCTCGGTATGCCCTATGCTTTCTGTGGATAAATGTGCGAACTCGTGTAATACGACGAAAAGCATTGTATTTAAATCAACCAATTTATCATTACTTCTAAGACATAGAACAATCTGCTCGCCTTTGTTTATAGAATAGCTCGTATATCCGGGAGTATCAACGCCCTCTTTTAATCGGTCGGGCCTAAAGTTCTTCTTTAATAATCTAACACGCTCATCATTTAGAGAAAATGATTTTTCTAAGTGTTCCATTAATACTACTAACTTTTCTCGTATCTTTGCGATTAAATTGGCAGCTTCGAGGGAATCGTCTTTAATCTGCACGGTGTATTCCTTATCATCTATTTTGCTCTTAACTTTCATTAATCCTATATTAGCATAATAATTGTAAATATAATATATTCCTATTATTGTCACAATTATTATAATTAATCCCTCAGTGTTTATTTCCATACTTCTATTACTTATAATAAATTAAAAATTGATTTCTATTATTTATATTTAAATAATTGTCATTATCTATTTAATATGGATAAACCAAGAAAAGATTACGAACCTCTTAATAAAAGTCCAGTAGAGTTTCAAATAACCGATATATATGTCCCTGAAAATGATAGAAATAAAGAGAAGGATTTTGATGAAACATATTCTATGATTTTGTATGGCGTATGTGATAACGGTGCTACTATCTCAACCGTAGTGAATTGTTTCAAGCCCTTCTTTTATATTAAACCGCCTGAATCATGGGAAACCCTTAGCGACAAGGTGTTTGAGGCTAAGGTATCGACATTCAAAAATACACTATTGAATGATAAATATACTGCACAATTCAAATGTAATAAATACGAAAAAAAAATTATCCCACATAATATGTTATCACATTTCTCAAACATATCCATAGTAGAAAAGAAGGATTTCTGGGGATTCACTAATAACAAGCTATTTCGCTTCATTAAAATCTCCGTTAAATCCTTGAAACTATATAACAATCTCAAGTATTATTTTAAAACCATTGAAAAGCAGGGATTCAAGGCTTACGAGAGCAATATTGACCCTTTCCTTAAATATATTCATATTCAAAATATCAAACCTTGTGGATGGGTAAGAATTGAAAAATACGAAGATGGCGATGATTCGTGCAGATGTAATTATAATATTAGCATAAATAGTAAGGATATTATTCCTCTTGATATCAATAAAATTGCACCTATTCTCATAACATCTTTTGATATTGAATGTTCCAGTAGCCACGGTGATTTCCCTGTCGCCATAAAGAATTATAGCAAAGTAGCACAGGATTTGGCATTGGTCGCAAAAGCTGGATACGAATATACAAGCGATTTTATAATTAGCTGGCTAAAAAACATCTATAAAAAGGATATTATAATTGATGAGGCTATTGACCTAAAAATCAATCGGGTATATGCTAAAAAGAAGCTACGTCCTAATTATATTGATAGTATTCCTGAGCTTCTTGCGGATAAAATGGATGATATTATATCAATTCTAGACAAAATATCAGCGTCTGTTGTTAAATCTGCTGAAGACGATGATGACGGAGACGCAGAAGAAGATAATGATGTAAATATGACTATTGCTCAATTGAATGAAGAAGAGATGAAGTTGGCAAAAATATTAGATACACTATTAGTTCCTCTTGAAGGAGACAAAATTATTCAAATAGGAACAACGACGCATATATACGGTTCTGATAAGATTGTATATAAAAATATAATTACATTAGATACTTGCGATTTAATTGACGATTGTGATGTTGTCGCATGTAATACAGAAAAAGAATTGCTGATAAAATGGAAAGAACTGATGAATGAATTGAACTCGGATATTGTTACGGGCTATAATATATTCGGTTTTGATATGCCCTATATATGGGATAGAGCAAAAGAATTAGGGATATTGGAAGAATATAGTATAGGCTGGGGGAGATTGATAACTCGCAAAACATCGCTTGTTGAACAAAAATTATCTTCTTCGGCGATGGGAGATAATATCCTAAGATACATTGATATGGATGGTGTAGTATTAATTGATTTGCTCAAAGTGATGCAGAGAGAACAGAAATTGGATAGTTATAAATTGGACAATGTAGCCTCGATATTTCTTGGAGATAATAAGAATGATTTGAAGCCACAAGAAATATTTGCCAAGTTTAAGGGAGATTCGAAGGACAGATGCGAGATAGCAAGATATTGTATTCAAGATTGCTGTCTCGTAAATCGACTTATTCATAAATTAAAAATTATGGAGAATAATATTGGGATGGGAAATGTATGTCTTGTTCCTCTCAATTTCCTATTCCGTAGAGGACAGGGCATCAAGATTTTCTCTCTAATTGCCAAGCAATGTATGGAAAAAAACTCTCTAATTCCTACAATTAAATCATATGATAATGATGTTGTAGATATGGAAGACGGCTATGAAGGTGCTGTCGTCTTGGACCCGAAAGAAGCAATATATTTAAATGACCCGATTGTGGTATTTGATTACGGCTCTCTATATCCTTCATCTATGATTTCAAATAATCTTTCTCACGATTGCTATTTGATGGACGAAAAATATAGGGTTTCCGACCCAAACATAGAATATAAGAATATATATTATGATATCTACGAAGGCAAAGGAGATAAGAAGAAAAAAGTAGGTGAGAAAGAATGTACCTTCGTACAATACAAGGACGGGCGAAAGGGAATCATAGCAGATATCTTGGATATGCTTTTGATTGAGCGTAAAAATACAAGAAAAAAAATAGAATACAAGACAATCAAAGATGGCAAAAATACATATACGGGATTTTGTACGGACAAAGGCGATGTGTATAATATACTGAATATTGATACGGGAGAAAATTACAATATTCAAAAGGATACTGTCTTATCCATCGAAGATACCTATAATAGTTTTGAGCAGGATGTATTAGATTCGCGACAGATTGCCTACAAAATTACAGCAAACTCGTTGTATGGCCAAATTGGTGCGAGGACATCTTCTATATATTTGAAAGAAATTGCGGCCTGTACTACGGCTACCGGTAGAGAAATGATTATGTTGGCTAAGAAGTTTGTTGAAGATAATTACGGAGCCGATGTTATTTATGGAGATACAGATTCAATCTTCTGCAAGTTTCCTTTGAAGGATGAGGAAGGCAATATAGTATTGGGGAAGGACGCATTGCCCTATGCAATTAAGATGGGAAAAATAGTAGAAAAAGAGATAGCCAAAATAATGCCTAAGCCGCAGAAATTGAATTATGAAAAATCGTTGTATCCCTTTATATTGTTAAGTAAAAAGCGATATGTTGGAAATCTGTATGAAACAGATGTTAATAGCTATAAACAGAAGTCCATGGGTATTGTGTTGAAAAGACGAGATAATGCCCATATTGTGAAGAAAGTATATGGAGGTGTCATTGATATCATTTTGCAAAAACAGGATTTGGCAGCTTCTATTGAGTTTCTCAATGAAGAATTGAAAGACCTCGTGGAAGGCAAAACATCAATTCAGGAACTCGTTATTACTAAGAGCATAAAAGCATCTTACAAAGACCCTTCAAAAATTGCTCACAAGGTTTTGGCGGATAGAATAGGTGCGAGAGACCCAGGAAATCGTCCGTGTGTCAATGAACGCATCCCATTTGTATATATAAAAACAAATAACCCTAATTCTCTTCAAGGAGATAGGATAGAAAACCCAGAATATATAGTGGAGAATAATTTGACACCAGACTATCTCCATTATATTACAAATCAAATTATGAAACCCATTCTGCAATTATATGCACTATGTATTGAACAGTTGCCCGGATATGAGAAGGATGAAGAGTATTGGCAAAAAGTCGATAATGATTTACAAAATAAACCGATGTATCAGGATATGATGCGTCGAAAAAACAGATTAGATAATCTAAAATTATTAGCAGTAAAAGAGCTATTGTTTGACAAATATATCAACATATTGACCGAACCAAAAGAACCTAAAATTAGAAAAGCGACAAAATCTGCAAAGTCTGCAAAGTCTCGCGCAACAAAAGCAGAATCAGGCGAACCTGAAAGCGATAGTGTCGGTAGCAACGGGAACGAGATTATTAAGACAGAGAAGGAGAAAATGAAAAAGACTGATAAAAATATTGAAACAGGGACATTGAAGGTAGATATTAAAATTACTAAAAATATCAAGACAGGCCTTATTGTGTCGTCAGCTTATATTAGTGATGGGACGAGCAAAATATGGCAATACAATAAAGATAACTGTAAGGATAAGAATAGGGAAGCAATTTATATTATAAATAAGGTAATTAATTATGATAAAAATTATAAATATATTATTTCATTGAATAATAACAAGTTTATTATAGAATATAATACAGCTCTCGTGTATTATAAGGAAAAGGAAGCATCTATGGAAACTAATATATTGAGTGATATATTCAATAGCCAAAACATTGGAGAGCTGAAAATTATTAATAATATCAGGATATTTCGCGATATTATTGCCGATTATAAGCTATTCTCGTTTGTCTCCAAATAAATACTTAACAATTGTAGCAGCTTTCTCCTTGCCTATGCCATCTATCTTACACAGCTCCTTAATTTTATTGTCATTGTCAATTAAACTCGTAATTAAATTGGGCATAGTGGGATATATCTTGGCAATATTCTTAGCAATTATATTTGATATATGAGGAATCTGTGATAACTGCATAATGTAGCAGGTATCCTCGTCTATATTATCTATTTTCTTTTTTTTAAGCTTAATATAATCAGTATAACAAGTCTCTCCTGACCCATTTTCTGACCTAGCAGTTACCGAAATAAACTTTTTAGGGTTCTCTATTATTTTTACAGCGATTGACAAGAGAAGTGTTGCAGTTTCACTAATCTTTTTGGTAAATAATACCCTTATATTATCGCGAAACATAGTGTTAATATATGCTCCTTGAATTGCTGATTTATTTGAATATATTTTAGATGATATTACATCATCCTCTTCTATAATATATGATAATTGAATAGTATTATATATAGATAACATACGAGCCTTCTGTTCTCTATATCTTCCGTCATGTATAGAAGAAATCAAATCCTTCACTGTTTTCCTTTCAAATATGTATAGAATATCATTGTATTTAATATGAACGTCCCCTATATCTAAGGGTGCCTTTGTTATATCTATTTTATCCTTGTAAATATCTAAATCTCTGTCAAATATATCATTATACAAGGAGTCCTCGCGAATATCAATAATAATTGTTAGTTTATTATCCATATATGATAATATATAAATATATTTATATATTATAGATGTTTGCCGATGAATAATTCATTAGATAAGCTAATAGGGAATGATGAATTACTAACATACATATGTTTAATACTAGCTATCCTTAATACATTATTAATGTCTATGGTTATTAACGATACCAAAGGCAACTTTAATATCTATATTTTTCTATTATTCGAAGCTCTTTTCTTAATATTTATAGTATATTTTATATTGAAAAAGAAAGATGTATATAGCAAAGATGATGACATAAAATATGACTGGTATTTTTATTTACGCATCAGCATAATAACCCTCGTATTTTTCAATTTTGCCCTATACATATACAACATATCAAACGACTCCTCCACAAACCCCCGAAAAAATGGCGGCGGACCAGTTTTTTCATCACGTAATAGGGTAGCGCCGACAGATATTGCTTTTGAAATAGCGCTGTTGCAAAAAGAATTAAAGCCTCTTGTTAGTCAATTAAATATAGATATTAATAAGTTAAAAAAAGGTGTAATAGATGAAGGTAGTACTGACACACTTAGAAAAAAAATTGATAACATAAATGCCAAAATTAGCAATTTACGAGGAGAAAACACTACAACATCAAGAACAACATCAAGAGCATCAAGAACAACATCAAGAGCATCAAGAGAAGCATCAAGAGCATCAATAGCAGCAGCAAGAGCAACATCAAAAGATACGAATAGAGTGGTTCCGTTTCCTTATCATCCCCTCGATTTAACAACTACTGTTCCAAAAACTAATCTAGAAATTGCTAAAATATTTAGGTCAGAATTAAGCGCAGCAGAGAAAATTGTTAAATGGAAAGAATTAAATCAAAACCAATAAAAAAATAAAAAGTGATAGCATTTATACTATTATATGCAAATTATAATATGGATGCTACGGGAGCCGCGAGAATCTCTTTGAGTAATGAAGAAATTATTATTCTGACAGAGGATTTTGCGAAGGATTATATGAAAAATTATGATGATTCGCATAGTTTTGAGCACGCAATGCGAGTTAAAAATATGGCTACGACTCTTGCAATATCAGAGAATCTAAATGAAGAACAAATATTTATAATTCAATTGGCCGCGCTGACGCACGATATAAATGATAGCAAATATAGCAATAATAATGAGGACACGCAAGAAAATGTATTAAGGGGCTTCTTTAATAATTTAATAGATGACAAAAGTATGTTAGAAAATATTATAGAGGTTGCTTGTAATGTAAGCTTATCTCTTGAATTGGCAAAGCCTTCTTCATATAAATCTATTGAATTGGATTGCGTCAGAGATGCAGATCGCATAGATTCTCTGGGAGCAATAGGAATATCAAGATATTTCACATATGGGATTGTAAATAAACAGAGTAATATAAGCAGTATCATTGATAACATAGAAAATCGCACAAATATCTTGATGAATAACATAAATACTGATATGGGTAAAAAAATAAGCATAGATAAATATAGAATTATTAGAATGTTTATAGAAGATTATCGCAATACTATGCTTTATCAAGAGCTTTCATAGTTCTGTGGACAAACTTATTAATTATTGTGTTCAATATTAGCTTCGCATCATCGCATTTAATCTCATTATTAACTTTGTCAATCAGGTAATCACTCTCGCGCTTTATATTGACCTTTTTGATATATTTCTTTCTATTTTTTTCGGCAACAAGATAGCTCTGAATCTTCCGAACAGCGTCCTTCTTTTCCGTATCAACTGTCAGAATATAACTATTGCAGATAATATTATATATTAGCATTTTCACGGTGATATTATCCAATATCCTATAATTTTTTTTATAACAATAGACGGCATTATCAAATCCGTAATCACCAATTATATCATTAATATCGCGCGCATGCATCGTTTTAATCTCTTCATTTACATAAATTGCAACGATATTCTTCAATTTAAAATAGTCTTCGTGCGATGATTCGTCATTCAGCTTCATTTTTGTAATAATAACCTTAGTAATGTTATTGAGCTTTTTGTGATTTGCAATATTAAGCTTGAGAATGTTTTCGGGATTTGCATCAACATAAAACATTGCGTCTTATAATAATATCAAAGTATTATTATCCAATCAATTTTTATATTCGTATGCGATTAGCCGCGATTAGCCGCGATTAGCCGCGTTCTAGACGCAGTTGTCGTGGTCGCTTGTAAAGGTATTTACATAGATTGAGAAGGGACCTTTATCACATTCTCCGAGGGATTTAAAATTAATATCAGCAGGACAATCTTTTTTGAAGTTTTTGGTAGTTTTTGCCTTGGATTGATAATCAAACAGTTCAAAAGAGTTCAATTGGTTTTTAAAAGTATCACTTATACCATATTGAAAAGTCCAATCGCCCTCGTTGTAAAAGGGCTTCTTATAAATGCAGCTCTTTTTACCAACAGACATTCCAGATAAAAGCCCGTTCTCCCTACCTTTTATATCGTCCAAATTATCAAAATAATATTGATGGCTATTGCACAATTCCATATTAATATTCGCATCAAATAGTAATCTCTGGTTATCAGTATATTTTTTTGATAATAATGACATATTCTTGCAGGATATTTTTGAACTCAATTCTTTCATATTATATTCATTCGATGCCTCTTGGACTCCGTCCTTTATAACTTCATAATAATTATTCATAATTCTATTTATATTAAGATAGATAAAATAATAATGCATATAAATAGAAGATTTGATTTTTGATGTTATATTATTTGAATCTTCATAATAAAAAAGAAGTTAATGATAGTATACTTGCAAGAGATAATTTTGTTATATTATATTACTCTGATATGTGCGGTCATTGTAATCAATTAAAACCTACTTGGAATAAACTGTGCAATAGCATAAAAGATAAAAAAGATATAACAGTCGTAAATGTAGAGGCGAATAACTTCGAGCATCTTCCTGAAAAATACAAGAAGAATATTGAAGGATATCCTACGATAATTAAGTATTCGTGCGGCAAAAAAATAGAGTACAATGGAAACAGAGAATTGGCCGATATGAAAAAGTTCATTGCGCCTGTCGCTAAGCCTATCGCTAAGCCTATCGCTAAGCCTATCGCGAGACCCAAAGCAAGGCCTGTAAAAGGCACCAAAAAATAATTTAAGGATAATAGGCAATTATAATATATAATGGATAATTTGAATATTGTAGATGATATTATTAACAATAATAACAACGAACCTACGCCGGAAGAATTGGAAACTTTTAAAAATCTCGTGAATGACTGGTTTAAATATGATGACCAGATTAGAAAACTAAGTATTGCTATGAAAGAGCGCAAGAATTACCAGAGAGTTTTAAATAATAAAATAGAGGAGTTTATGTTTAATTATAAATATAATGACCTTAATACGCAGCACGGGAGGATTAAAACGAATGTTAAAGAATGCAAGGTTCCTATCAAAATGAATGATATTAAAACAAAAATAATTAAATATAATGAGCTTTCTGGCGAGGAATTGCTAAAAAAAATATTTGAAGATGAGCGCGAAACAGTTGTAAAAAAGAATATTAAGAGAATTATCCCCAAAGTATCTCTTACTCTATAATACTTCGTCTTCGCAACTCAAATTATAAGAAGCATTTGCATTTATTTTTATTATGAATAGCACCATCTACTATATCATATTCGCATGATGTTGAATAATATACATTTTTAATATTGTATTTAATAATAGTGCTCTCACAATCCAAGCAAGGTCGTGAATATTTCAAGGGATTATCTAAGCTATTGGGTCCTATTCTTACAACATAGATATCGCATTCATTAAGAATCCCCTTGTACTTTTTGTTAATTTTTGATATTGCAGATATTTCGGCATGCATACTATTTCCCTTTATATAAAAATTGTATCCTGATGAAATTATTATATCTTTATATACTATTATAGCACCGTGTTTGTGTGTATAAACAGGTGATTTTGTAGCAATTTTTGCTGCAATATTCAAATAATATTTTTGTTTATCATTAGATATCTTAATTACATTATCATCTCCCATCTTATACCTAGGTATTCTCTTAAGATGGTTTGCTTGATTCGCTCCACATGTATTCCCTCCTGTTATATTAGAGCCGTTCAGTGCATTTCTATCATCTGGCATTTTTTTACAAATTGATATTGTTAATAATATATTATATTATGATATCTGTTATATCTATTATCAATATCATTTTTTATTATAATTGTTATACCTTTTAGTCTAATTGTTAATAACAAGATTTTCATTATGGTTTAGTTCGTGTTCATAACATAGATTATGTACTTTGAGGGGAGCTATTCTTCCGACACGCTGTGCTCTCCCAATTGCTTGTTGTTTATCAGCATCCATAGAGTGTAATATGATGACATCAGTCGCGACGCTAATATCAATTCCCGAGCCAGCATATTGTGTAGTTAGCAAAATAACATTGGTATTTCCGTATTTAAAGTTGTTAAGAATATTCATCATTTGATTTGTATTCCCTTTGAGACATGCATGGGTTATATTGTTAGTCGTAAGTATTTCAGTAATTTTAGAGAATGCAGCATCTACGCGACTGAATACAATGAATTTGCCTGTTATGTTATTCAATATCAATTCAATCAAGGTATCCTCTTTGCTCAATATGCCTTTACCAATAGAATCTTTGTTAGATAATTTTATAACCTCCTCTTTTCTCTCCGGAATAATTGCTGTCAAATTGTCAGTACTAGTTATTTCTTTGCGACAATTAGGACACCTCTTGATATTATCTCCGGTCATTCCACGGCTATTTAATAAATTAATGATACAACTGCCGCAAAATATATGAGTACAATCCAAAATTATAGGATGTGTTATATTATCCAAACAAATTGCACAAGTTTTACTTTCAATCTCCGATATTCTCTCTGTCAAATCCTTCAGTTTTTCATTCAAATTAATAAGCTCTTGTTCTATCATCTTCAATTTATTGGCCTTTATATCATCGGCTATATCTAGTAGTGTAATGTAATCTTTTTCTTTATATTTGTTCTGAATAGCCTTATTCATGTCCGCACATATTAAATTGGCTATTCCTGTCTCGGTTTCATTCTTACCCCCCAATTCTTTGATAGCCCCCGAAATATCATTTGCATTAATTTTTTCAAGAACATTCTGACTTATGTAATTTTTAATTACCTTCAAATATTTTGACATCTTACATAAATAAAATGTTTCTACAATCGGCGGGATTTTAAAACTCTCTTTTACAAACTCCTTATTGCACTTTACTAGCATAAAGTTCAAATAATCCTCCTTAATAAACTCTTTCATATTATGATGTAATGATATGGACGATGAATAAATGCGGTCGCATATATTTAAATAGGTTCCGCTAATTAACCAAATATATAAATATGACAGTCCCTCAATTTTATTAATAATATCATGACATTCATCAACTATGACACGCTTCCATTTATAGATATATGAAGAGTGTTTTTGGTCTTTGTATAATGATAAATAATGAGGGTCGTAATATTTGAATAATATAGATAGTGTGGTATTTTTAATAAGAACAACATCATATTGATTGAAATAGTTGATAATTTCATCGCGGTCTCCGTCATATTTTGGCATATATTTATTTATAAAGTTTAGATTTTCAACAGCAAGATATTTCAAATTGGTATTATCCCGCAATGTTCTTTCCCATTGAACATACACGGGGCCGCGCGGAACTACAATTAATGTAGAATTGATGATTTTATTTAAAGTAGCTATATTTTTATTCGTAGAACTTAATTTAAAATAATTATAAGCCTTGGAACTATGATAACTAATGATTTTTTCATTATTAACCTTTATATTATCAAGATTATTATGAGCCACAATAGACAATGCTATTAGCGTTTTACCATACCCTACAATATCCCCTAAAATACCTATATTCGACTCTATTTCTTCCCCGGTAGTATATCTAATTTTTCTATGATTTTCCATCATAATAGCCTTATATAAGCAAGCTAATTGATGAGGCTTTAGCTGTTTCTTAATTTTTGTAGGCTGAGCACACCTAGGCGACTCATTATCTAATTCAATATTATAAATTACATTATCATAATTATCATTAGACATTATACATATATTATATTATAATATACAAATATATTTTATATACATTTATAATCTCTTCGTAAAATGATATAAGAAATAATATCAAATATTAAATATAATGAACGAAGAAAGCACAAATATATCTACTGAATCTATAGTATCAGTCCCCGAAACCCAAGTATCAGTCCCTGAAACCCAAGTATCAGTATCTGAAACCCAAGTATCAGTCCCTGAAAAACAAGAGTCTGTACAGACAACTGGTAATAATGTTGGGCCCGAAAAATTGAAGCGTATTATCTTTGCTTTGCCAGGAGATAATTTTAGTTCAAAGTTTTTAATTTCTTGGACTTCTACAATTAGCAAGGTTATGGATATGCGCAAATACGACATATTGATTTCGCCCGCAACAGGTTCATATGTTTCATTTGTAAGAATGAAAACGCTGGGTTTGGATACACTAAGAGGAGAAACACAGAAGCCTTTTAATAACGAAGACTTTGATTTGTGGATTACAATTGATAGCGATATTATATTTACGCCTGAACAAGTTATTGAATTAATTGAATCGGCAGAACATCATCCTGTTGTCGCCGGTATGTATAGAATGGCAGACTTGACAAATTATGCGTTTGTGAAAGACTGGGATATTAATCACTTCAAAGAAAATGGAACATTTAAGTTTAGCACTCCCGAAGAAATTGATGCGTGGAAAAAAGAGACTTCATTCAAATATTATCCAGTTGCTTATACTGGCATGGGATTTATGGCAGTTAAAAAAGAGGTTTTTGATAAAATGCAATATCCATATTTTGATGCTGAATTAAATATAATTATAGCAGATGATGGAAAAGTAATAAAAGATATATGTAGCGAAGATGTAGCATTTTCAAAAAATATTATCAAAGCTGGTTATCAAATTATGATTAATACTGATATACGCGTAGGACACTTAAAACAGTTGGTAATTTAAAATATCATTAAAATTATAGAATATAATGAATATTATTTTTTCATTAATAGAAAATGCTAATAGCTATTATCCGCTTCTAATAATTATATTATATATAATATATTATTTAATATCAAACTCATTCATGTTTTTAATATTAATAATTACAGGAATGTTAATAGGATTCTACATAATATATATATTCAGACATAATATATTATATTATTATTCGTAATATATCTTTATTCTATATTATTAAATATTTTATTTATAATACTATTAAATCCTGTATCTTTATTTTTGGTATTATATCTTGTATTTGTTCGCATTTGACCACTGCCTCTTCCACGACCTCTTCCACGCCCCCTTCCTCTATTTCCCCCTATAATTTTGTTATCTTCTTTTTTTCCTGATTCCTTTTCATTTTTCTTAATATCTTCATCTTCTATTACAGGCTCCTCTATTACAGGCTCTTCTATTACAGGCTCCTCATTGATAGGCTCCTCTATTACAGGCTCCTCATTGATAGGCTCATCTTTTACAGGCTCCTCATTGATAGGCTCCTCTTTTACAGGCTCCTCTATTACAGGCTCCTCTATTACAGGCTCCTCTATTACAGGCTCTTCTATTACAGGCTCCTCTTTTACAGGCTCCTCTATTACAGGCTCTTCTATTACAGATTTTTTTGTAACACTACCCCTTACAGTATCTTGCAATTTATTATTTTCTTGGTTCGATTTTTGAGAAAATGAAAATGGCATCATATAAGAATATTCTTGTTCTGCTTGTGGAACAGGTTTAGTTTGCTGAACTTGTTGGGTAGGCTGGAAAGAGAAGAATGAAGATTGAGCAGGTAATTCAGCTGGCGCAGATCTTACAACAGGCTCTTGATATACGGAATTATTATTTAACACATTTATATCTGGTTCTGGTGAAGAAGAATAATAATAGTATATTAATCCGCCGCATATAATTAAAAATACAAATATTCCAATTCCTATTAATACCCATTTAAATTTCCCCATTATATCTTCTTCGTCGTCCTCTTTCTTTTCAGCAGTAGTAGCAGGAGTAGCAGGAGTAGCAGGAGTAGCAGGTGTAGCAGGAGTAGCAGGAGTAGCAGGTGTAGCAGGAGTAGCAGGTGTAGCAGCTTTGGCAGGTGTAGCAGGAGCAGTGAATTTATCTTGTTCTTCTCTTGTTCTTATCGTATCATTTAGATTTCTTGTCAATTCATTATTATCTATGATAAAATCCTCAAAGCTCTTATTGAGAATATTTCCCAAATCCTTTATAATAAGATTGTTTTCTAATTTAGAATTTAAAATATCATCTTTTGTCATTGTATTTTGCTTATTAAAAGTTTCTAATACATTTATTAAATCATTTATTAATAATGATGAATTCATAATTTATATTCTTCTATATTAATATATTAAAATAATATGTTTTTCTTCTTAATAGATTAGATATATAATGGAATTATTAAAGCCTATTA
>Ga0255106_1000131_pt1 | contig 19335 bp, 15 predicted proteins | sample Law_Cont_RepB_8h_FD_188453 | JGI IMG/M metagenome (GOLD analysis project Ga0255106, IMG submission 188453) | Freshwater microbial communities from St. Lawrence River, New York, United States - Law_Cont_RepB_8h | ecosystem: Environmental > Aquatic > Freshwater > River | place: USA: New York...
ATATACATTTGCTCCGTTATGTTTTTATTATAACCAATATTGGCATCCGAAATTTCGTATTTTATTTCCTCCCAAACAATATCATCTGGGCTGTAAATTTTAATTAAATTTTCGTCCCAATTCCAGTAAAGTTGCTTTTTAACACCATTAATCAATAAATGTCTTGTAGCGTGTCGAGAAATAACATCAACTGAAAGATTGAAGATCATCGTCCCAAAATCCATTAAAATATTATAAGTATCTTCAATATTTTCGGCACCTTCAATTGTGCCTGAATTTTTATTTAAACCAACAATTCGCAGAGGAAAGCCAAAAAGTAAAGTAATCCATGTTAGTTCAAAAGGCACTATTTCACGACAGCCACCTGTAATTTTATTAGAAACATAAAAGTCACTTACACTTTCGTACGAATGCCAATCAGGTAAATATTGACCTGAGTGGTAAAGGATATTTGTTATGAGTCCAAGATCATTATTTTTAATTATCTCACTTATCTTTTTAATTGCTGGATGAAAATGCAAAGTGCATGAAGGTAAAAGTAAAATGTTTTTGATTGTAGCATCCTCAATAATTTGCGTTAAATCGGTATCTACTACACTAGCCTCAATAAAGGCAGGAATACCCAAGTTAATCGCCAACTTCATATATGTGTGATGGATATCCGGTGGTAAAGAAATAATTAACACATTTATTGGGTATTTATGAATAGCGTTATCTATATTGTCAAATGTTTCAATAGAATACAGGTTTTTAGTTTCATTTCTTCTATCCTCTCTAATGTCCATTCCAATAATATTTTTATAACCAAGGGATTGAAGGTTTCTAATTCTTCTTTTTCCCATTGAACCTAATCCGATAACAAGTAAATAATATTCCATTTAATAAAAATTGATGTGTTTAATGTCTTCTTGTGCCTTTTTGTAATCTTCAGGTTTACCAATATCGAGCCAATATCCCGTAACAGGGAATGATATAATTTTCTTCTTAATTAAAAGCATTGATTCCATTAAATCTGTGATATCATAAAATTTGTTTTCAGGTATGAGTTGTAACATAGATTTTTTTATTAAATAAATCCCTGCATTAGAAAAATAGGAATACTTTGGTTTTTCTTTTAATGATTTAACTCTATTGTTACCATCTACTTCAAGAACCGCATAGGGGACATCCACTTTGTATGAGGTGGAAGCCACTGCCATATCGGCATTTGAATTTACAAATTCATTATAAAAATCAGCAAAATCAATATTTGTAAGTAGGTCACTATTCATTATTAGTATACTTTCAAATTTAAATTCTTCAACGAGTAATATGGAACCAATTGTTCCAAGGGGTTTGTTCTCCCTAGCGTAATTTATAGTTATTCCTTTTAAGCTTCCATCTTTAAAGTAATCAACTAATTGATCGCCCAAGTAGTTAATACTTATATTAATATTTTTAACCCCATATTGAACTAACCTATCAATGTTATATTCAATAATTGGTTTACCATCAACTTTTAACAACGGTTTTGGAGTAGTTAGAGTAAGTGGAAGTAGCCTTTTCCCTTCGCCACCTGCCATTAATATAGCATCTACGGGGAGGATTGTTCTTTGGTTTCTAAAATTGAGTATGTCAACAATACATCCTTTTTTATCAAGGATGGGAATGATTTTGTAATCATTTTCTTTATACTCTTGAAGTAACTCAAGATTATAATTGTTCAATTGGATCGAAATTGGATTTTTTTGAATAAATTCCAATAATGAATCCTCAAATCCTAAATTATTGATAAAACCTCTTCGTAAATCACCATCTGTCAATGATCCAATTAGTAAATTATGATTATCAACAACAAAAAGAATAGAATCAGGAGCAATATCGTTTAATCGTGCAAGAGCAACTCTTACAGAATCTTCTGTATTGATACAATGTTTGGCTACATTATTCATTTGTTAAGGTTATAAAATTTTTTCACTATTTTGTTTTCAAAGTCAGAAGCTTTAATAGCTTCAATGATTTTTGAAGCAACATTTCCTTTTCCGTATGGATTTTTAAACTTGTCCTCTAATGTAATATAATCTCGACTTTTAATTATTTCAAAAGACTTGCATATTTCTTCAGATGAAGTTCCGCAATCGATAACGCTTTTCGCTTTAGCTCTTCCTTTTTGCCTATTGCCTATATTGATTGTTGGGGTACCTAATGAAGGTGCTTCAATGATTCCACTTGAACTATTGCCAACAATAGCATCACAAAATTTTAACAAGGATAAAAAAATTAAGGTTCCTAGTGAACTAAATGAAGCGCAATTGCTATTTTCAGAAACAAATTCATCTATCATTTGATTGATTATTCTCCCATCAGAATCAGCATTTGCTTTTGTAAACACAAAGAAACTATCTTGTTGTTTTTTTATGGAATTTAGTAATTGCCTAAATTGATTTTCAGATGCTTCATTGGCAAGAGTTACTGGATGAAAAGTGATTTGATAATTATATTTTAAAAAATGAATTTTTAGTTTTTGTTCCAATTCAACTTTGCTTAATAATTGGAGTTCAAAAATATTATCTAATCCAATAGCCCCAACATTGAAAACTGTTTCCGGATTTTCACCTAATTGAATTACTCTTTTCTGATAATCTTCAGTAGAGGTAAAATGCAAATGAGACAATTTTGTAATAGCATGTCTAATCGAATCATCATAAGCAGCTTCTGTAATTTCCCCTCCATGAATATGTGCAATAGGTATTTTAAAAATTATGGCCGCAGATGCCAGGGCAAGCATTTCAAATCGGTCACCTAAAATTACTAATAGGTTAGGTTTTAATCTTTTTAAAGCATCGGCAAAGCCAATCATACCCAAACCCATCGATTTTACAATACCTTCATCAGTGTCTGATGAAAGGAGCATTTCAACTTTCTCATTTATTACAAATTCATCTTCTTCAATTTGTTTATAGGTAAGTCCAAATTCAGGAGATAAATGTGCTCCAGTTACCAATAACTGTAAGGTCCAATTTTTTTCTTGTTGGATTTTAATAACTAGTGGTTTTAATAAACCATACTCTGCTCTATTACCAGTAGCTACACAAATTTTCATAATTAGATTTTAATTATTTCATCTTGATTGAAATCCTTTTTAGCCTTTTTACCTAAAACTTTATCCCACAGCATTGGAGATATTCCATTTCCTGGTCTTTTTGTAGTTATGTTCTTTTCTGTAAATACTTCTCCTTTGCAAATATTAGTTTTGGCTACTATACTTTTGCGTGCTATAGCTATATTTTTAAGTTCAGAAGGTGATGGCTCTTTTTTCTCGGATCCTGAAATAGCTTTTTCAATGTTTCTAATTGACAAAATCATTTTTTGTAATTCTTTTGGTTCCAAAGATGCTTTATGGTCAGGTCCTACCATATTTTTATCTAAAGTAAAATGTTTCTCAATTATACTTGCTCCTAAGGCAGCCGCTGCAATAGGAACTTCAATCCCAAGGGTATGATCTGAATACCCCACCTTGGTATTAAATTTTTTTTTAATGTGCAGCATTGCTTTTAGATTAACATCAGCCATTGGAGTAGGATATTCGGTGTTGCAATGAAGAATTGTAATATTTTCTTTGCTAATTCCAGCTTTTAAAAATACATCCAAAGCCTTCTTAATTTCTTTTATGGTTGCCATCCCTGTAGATAATATTACCTTCTTAAATAAGATTGCTGCAAATCTTAAATATGGTAAATTGGTGATTTCCCCCGAAGGTACTTTAACAAGATCTAAGCCTAGTGACGATAAATAGGTTAATGACTCTAAATCAAAAGCTGTAGAAAAGAATTTTATTTTTTTATGCTTGCAATATTCAATTATATTTTGGTGGTCAGCTTCGGTTAATTCTAATTTTTGAAGCATTTGAAGTTGCGACTCTTTTGAGTCAGCAGAGTTTTGAATTTGATAATTAGCTTTTGAAGCTGAATTACTAACTAAATTTCTTGCTTTAAAGGTTTGAAATTTTACATAGTCCGCTCCTGAATTTGCTGCAACATCAATTAATTGTTTAGCTAATTCAATAGAGCCATTGTGGTTAACACCTGCTTCTGCTATAATGATTATATCTTGCATTTATTTTTATTTAAGTAGCCGGGCAGGATTACCCACATAAGTCTCATTGGCTTGAGTATTTTTAATAACTACAGATCCGGCAGCTATCAAGTTTTTTTTACCAATTGTAATAGATTGGATAACAGTAGCATTGCTGCCAATAAAACTATTTTCTCCAATTCTGCATTCTCCATTAATAAACGCTCCAGTTGAAATATGACAATGATTTTCAATAATTGAATCGTGTTCAATAACACTAGAGGTATTAAGAATGCAATTTACACCAATTTTCACATTAGAATTTATTGTGACATTATGCATTACAATAGTACCTTCAGCAATGTTGGAATATTTAGACACGTAAGCAGTTGAAGCTATAATTGTAGGAAAATTTCCGCCTAACTCTTTAACTTTATAGAAAAGAAATTGTCTTTTATTATTATTTTTAATGTGACCAATGGTTACGTGGAAATTTTTACAAATTTTTAAAAACTCTTCAATATCGTCATCTGAACCTATTATTTCATGTCCCAGTATTTTTTGTCCAATTTTTTCTTTTGAATCTAATATGCCCATGATTGAATATATTCCTTCTGATTCGATTACATCAATCACTGAATTACAATGACCACCACCACCAATAAGTAATATATACTTTGACATAATTTATTTTACACTACTTGGCAAATTTATCAAGCGATTTTCAATATCAATAGCATTATCAATGTTGTCACATATGCAATGCTTGAACATTTCTAGTTTGTTCATGAGTGTCCATGCTGGTCTACTCATAATTCCATTATCATTTAATTCTGTAAGTAACTTATCTCTTTCAATTTCATTTTTTACAAGAATGGCATTCAACCAATAATTTGAATAAGAGGAATTAGGTTCATCACAAAAATGAATATTAGTGTTTTTAAAAAAAATTGAATAGTTCAGTGCTAGTTTTCTTTTGTTTTTAACAAAATCATCTAGTTTTTCCATTTGAGCACATGCTAGAGCTGCATTAATATTTGGTAAACGATAATTATAACCAATATAATCATGTTTGAAATCCCATTTATGTGGAATTTTAGCTTGAGTTGTCAAGTGTTTTGCAAGTTTTGCAATCTTTTCGTCATTCGTTACAATCATACCCCCACCTCCACATGTAATAGTTTTATTTCCATTAAAACTAAATGCTCCTAGAATTCCAAATGTTCCAGTATGTTGGTTATTGAATTTACTTCCAATTGATTCTGCTGCATCTTCGATTAATGGAATATTATATTTATCAGCAATTTTAACCAACTCATCAAGCTTTGCAGGATGCCCAAAAGTATGCATCGGTATTATAGCAGCAATTCTTTTCCCAGACTGAATGTGTATACATTTTCCATCAATAAATGTAGTTTTATCTTCCAAAAACACAGCTAATTTGCTTGGACTCAAGCCAAGGGTATCCTTATCTACATCAATAAATAGCGGTTCAGCCCCAATATAACAAATACAATTGCATGTGGCTATAAATGAAAGAGGTTGAGTAATTACTAACTCATTGTGCTTTACACCACTAAGTATTAAACTCATGTGTAATGCAGCTGTTCCACTTACAGTAGCAATTGCATATTTAGCATGTGTATACTCCTTAATCATTTCCTCAAATCTGTCAACATATTTTCCTACAGAAGAAACAAATGTGGAATCAATTGCATCATTGACATATTTTTTTTCATTGCCAATAAAATGAGGTTCATGTAAAGGAATAAATCCTTCTGGTTGTTCAAAATAGTCTCGAACAAATTCTATAATAGTATTAGACATTGTAAATATGTGCTTTATAATTAGCTAAATTTATCGGATTTTTAAACCAATTAATTGTTTCTTCTAATCCTACATCTAATGTATAATTTTGTTTCCAATTTGTAAGTGATTGAATTTTTTTATTGCAACCATATAATCTCTCAACTTCACTTTTTTCTGGGCGAAGCCTTTCTTCAGCACAAATAATTTTAGCCTCTGGATTAATTAGTTCAATTATTTTAGATGCCAAATCACCAATTGTTATTTCACTTGAAGTAGCTATATTAACTTCTTCTCCTAGACATTTATCCGATTTTGCAATTTCAATAAATCCTTGAGTTGTATCTTTAACGAATAATAAATCTCGCGTAGGATGGATTGAACCTAATTTTATTTCTGTGTTACCAGTAAGTAATTGAGTGATAATGGTAGGTATTACAGCCCTTGCTGATTGCCTAGGACCATATGTGTTAAATGGTCGAACAATAGTAACTGGTATACCAAAGCTTCTATAAAATGATTCAGCCAAATGATCAGCAGCTATTTTAGTTCCAGAATAAGGAGATTGACCTTGTTTAGGATGCAGTTCATTAATTGGTACATACTTTGCTGTTCCATATACTTCTGAAGTTGAAGTAATCAATACTTTTTCAATATTAAAATCTCTTGCTGCTTGAAGTATATTTAAGGTGCCTTTAACATTTGTATCAATATAACTTTCAGGCGCTAAATAGCTATATGGTATTGCAATTAATGCAGCCAAATGAAAAATAACCTCAGCGTTCTTACTAGCATTTCTTATGCAATTTGCATCCCGAATATCGCCAGAAATAACTTCAATATTTGATACAATATTTTTGGGTAAACTATCTAGCCAACCCCAGGAATTAAAGGAGTTATAATTTACCAAGGCAGTAATTTCACAATTTTCTAAAAGTAAATTTTCCACTAGATGACTACCAATAAAGCCATCAGCTCCAGTAATGAATATTTTTTTGTTTTTAAGTTCCACGATTTAGTAATTATTTTATTTCATAGGTTTTTTACTGAGTTATTTGAATCAAATTTTTAGCAAATAATTGACCATATTTACCATTGTTCTTAAACTCAGCTAAATGTTTAACTAACTCATCACTTTTATTAATAAAGTTTACAGGATCATGTATGAATATTTCCAATTGTTTAATTAATTCTTCCATATTTATAATATTATTAAATAAACCTTCATCATTAATCTTTTTTAGATGTTCAAATTCAAAACTAACTTCATCAATAAAACTATTCAAAGATTGATCATTTGTTAAGTTTGCGGCTATATTAATATGCGGTTTATTCAACATTGCTGCATCTAAAATCGTAGTTGAACTCGTAGCAATCAAAATATCACAATAATTAAATGTACTTACCCAGTTTTTGATCATATCTTTATCTTGAAATCGATATTCCACCTCTTTTGATGTATGCACATCATACTGTATATGAATATTTTTATCGATATCCTTAAAAAGAGAAAAATATTCTGAAAAATCTTTGATTGGATTTGGGCGTATTAAAATTTGAACTTTTCCTAACAAATTTCTCTTCTGTGCTTCTTTACAGAATGCCAAACAGACATCAATTTCTGAAGGAATAAATAATGGTGAGCCAATTGTAAATAATATTATGGGTACATTTTCAATTAAGTCATACTTTTCATAAAACGATTTTTTCTCCAAGTAATAGGTAGGATTTTGGAAAATATCATATTGTGGAGTTCCATAAATAAATAAAGGTTTTGTTTTTGAATCAGGATAATATTTGAAAAGTTCTACTTTTCGAATACTTGACCACACACCATATGCAAATGAATTATAAGTGATTCTTGATTTAGTTGTTATATTATCCCAACTTGGTATTAAAGAAATTACTGGGATGCCAATTTTATTGGCCTCTAAGGCAACAAGGGGTTCTTCAACCCAGAATGGATTTGAAACTAATAAATAATCAGGAGAAAGCTCTTTCAATAAAGAATTAATTTCATTATTTGCTGAATTCTCACTAATTAGTTTTTTAGTTATATATTCCCAAGTCGAAAATAAATTTAATTTAGCAATAAGCCATCCTAAAATTAGAAGACTTTTGTTTTTACAATTGTATTCTGATTTATATTTATAGTTGATTTTTAAACTTTTGGCATTTAGCTTATACATCCATGCAAACTCATTTATCCTCCTGAAATAACTTGTATAATGATCTAACATTTTTACAGGAGGAATAGGCTTAACCTCCACGTCATTTATTATCCAATCACTTGGATTAGAATAATATGACCTAGCCCAAAATACTATTTCGAATTTGTTCTTAATTTCATCTAAAAAGGTAGAATGTTGATATATTCTATCTGTAAAAACAGATGTCGTTAGTATAAGGATTTTTTTTCTCATGTTACTTTCAAATTTTCAATTAGTTCTGGATATTTAGTTGACTTTTTTTGCAAAAATAAATTTCATTTAATCTCAGATTATTTATTTAAGATTTCTAAAATGTCCTCCATGCAATTGATTTTTTTTGAAAATGAATTTAAATTTTTACTAAACCAAAGTTCATCATTATTCCACCATTCTAATTTTAGCAAATTAGTAATTATGTCTTCTGAAAATCTATATTTAATAATTTTACCAGGATTCCCACCTATTATAGCAAATGGAGGAACATCTTTCGTTACTATCGCACCTGCAGCAATAACAGCACCATTTCCAATGGTTACATCTTTGAGAATTACAGCCCCATGTCCAATCCAAACATCACTTCCTATTCTTACTTTACCATATTGTGTATTATCTTTTAGTGCTCCATTTAAGAAACTTTTTGAAGTAAACATAGTTAGATAATTTGTCGGATGATTAGATGTATAAATGCCAATATACCCTCCTATTTGAGTATAATTTCCAATCGTGATATCTCCATGGAAATTACAGTTAATGCCAATAGTTGATCCATATCCGATTTTTAAATTTCCTGAAATCTTTGTACCTGCAGAAATATGGTTTAATCCTCCAAAATCTATTTTAGCATAATGGATATTTACACTATCTGAAATAACAACTCGATTTTTTAAGTTTTGTCTAAGGAAGATTTTTTGTTTTTTAGCGTTTTTATACTTTTTATACTGGATTTTTAGAAAATTTATCATTGCTTTTACAAGTTAGCTTGAATTATTTTATGATTGTAAGTTTGAAAGCTCCTTAAAATACTTCCCATCATTTATTAAATTATCATAAGTACCTTCCTCAATAATTTTTCCATGGTCCATAACATAAATATAATCTGCATTACGAATTGTTGAAAAACGATGCGCTATTATTAATACTGTGATTTTACCTTTTAAGGCATCAATACTTTCTTGAATATATTTCTCTGTTTCTGAATCAAGTGCGCTAGTGGCTTCATCTAAAATCATAATTAATGGCTCTTTATAAAGTTCTCGTGCAATAGCAATTCTCTGTTTCTGTCCACCCGATAAGGAAACTCCTCTATCTCCTACCCAATTTTGTAAATCTATTTTTGATTTTATCATTGAATCGAGATGACTCATTTTTATTGCATTCATCAGCCTTTGTTCATCTTGATCTTCCTTGTAATTCCAAAGTGTGATATTGTTTAATATATTATCATTAAAGATAACCGATTCTTGAGTTATGTAACCTATTTTATTTCTCCATTTTTCAAGATTTATTTTTGGAAAATCTATCCCATCGATATTAATTGAACCTGATTCAAATTTTAATAAACCGCATACTAAATTGACTAATGTACTTTTACCGCTACCACTCCTTCCTACAAAGGCAATTGTGCGATTCGCTGCAATTTCAATACTGACATCATTAAGCACTTTATTACCTGGCTTGTATGAAAAATTAATATTTTTCAATTGAATTGAATTTTTAAAATCTTTAATTAACTCAATTCCATTATTAATTTCTTTATTTAATCTCAATTCATTTAATAAGTTCTTTACAGAACTTGTGCTTCCAGATTGGCTAAGAAATGTATTCCAAATGTTTTGTGAAGTAAGAAAATAATTTGTTGATCTATAAAAAAGCATTAACAATAATAAAACTGAAGAACCTTCTATTTGAAATACTTTTAAAGATATATAAACAATAACAGTTATCATGAATATTAATGCAGGTTCTTGAATTGAAGCAACCAAATTAGTTCTCATATCTTTCCTAACTCGTAAATACCTATTTTCTTTTACTAATTTTAATAATTGACTTTGAATTTTTTTATATGAATTAGTTGCCTTAAGATATTTATAAGATTGTAAGTATTGAATTAATACACTATTGTATTTAGAATTACTTTCTGTGATGTTTTTTGAAAAATCTTTTATGCTTCGATTTACACCTCTGAATGACGCATAATAAACTGAACCAAAAATCAAAACTACTAATGCAAACCAATAGTTAATAAATAATATAATTATGATAAAAGACAATCCTGTAAAAATTGTAACTAAATAGTTTGAAAAATAGATAAATCCAGATACCAAATTAACCACCTCCGCAGTTATTATATTGGATAAACGTCCTGCATCGGTTTTAATATAATTACTATAATTTTGTTCTGTGAATGCCTGTACAAGGTCCTTTCTTAAATCAAGTAGAAACTGAGTAGAATAATTAACTTTTAAATATCCTGTTAAGAATTTAAGACATGCTTTTATAGAAAATGAAATAACTAATAAAATAACTAGGTTATTTATTGAATTTTCAAATCCAAGGAAATCGATTACTTTACCAATTATTGGGATATTCAACTGTGGTAAATTTTGGTCCGAAAGCAATGATTGTACAATTGGAAAGATTAAACTTATTCCAATACTTTCTAAAAAACCAGTTAAAAACGAAAAAAATACTAAGAAAAATAATCCAATCCCTACATAATGTTTATAGAAATTTAATTTTTCAAAATTTGATTTTATTATTTCTTTCATTAACTATATAATATTCAAATTCAACCATTGCCAGATATAGAAACTATTATCACTTGAACCATTCTGATAAGTATCCCATTCACTAAGTACAGTTTTTTTATCCATAAAGGGTTGATTGGAAAATTCAAGCATGTTTTGAGTAAAGAAAGGATTTAACTGCTCTTTGATCCATTCTCTTTGCGGAGTTTGTAATGGGCGTTTTGGTGCAATTGCCACCTTTTCTCCTAAATACTCTTTTACCAACTGACGTAACATCCATTTACTTTGACCTTCATTAATTTTAACAGATTCATCTTGTGCAAATGCTAATTCAACCAATCGAAAATCTAAAAAGGGCTCTCTCAATTCAGTGCTGTGCATCATGCTGTTTCTATCATTGAATCTGAGCGCTCTAGGAATTTTCGTATAAAAAATATCCCTGTATTGCAGATTTTTTAGTGTGTCTGCAAAAGGTTGCGGGTATATTTCCTTTTCTGCCATCTTCTTGAATTCCATGTCTAAAGCTTCAGGCCTAACAGGAGATGAACTTGTACCTTGAGTTAAAAAACCAGATTGTGTTCGATAATAATCGTATCCTGCCCAAGCTTCATCCATTCCTTGTCCATCCAAAAGTACTAAGATATTTTTCTTGCGGGCTTCTTTAAAAATTAAGCTATAAGCAATGGTTGGAAAACCACCATAAGGTTCATCTTGATAATAGGATACCTCTTTGATTAATTTTTCTATTTCATTAACATCTAGCGAACATCTATTCAATGGATTTCCGGTTAAAGAAATCATTTCCTCTACCCAAGGCAATTCATCGTATTCTATATTGTTTGAATAAAAGGTAAAAGCCTCAATCGTTTTGTTGTTTGGAAAATTTTTATTAACCAAGGCAAGCAAGGCAGATGAATCTAAACCACCACTGATATTAAACCCAACTTTCACGTCAGCTCTAAAACGCAATGCAATTGAATTATTTAATAAATCTAAGTATTGACTTTTGAGAGTCTGTTCACTCATTGGTTCAATTGCATTTACTCTTCCAACAAAATCATACCAACTGTATACCTTCATTTTACTTTCGATCAATGATTGATTTTGCTTGAGCTGTAATCTTGTTTGATGCCCAGCTGGAATCTGTTTAATTTGATCCCAAAATGTTTCATGAGGGAGTCCATAGGAACCATAGGTGAGATAATTGGCCCAAACTTTCCAATTCTCTTTTTTAGGAATACCGGCTGCAAAGAATGCTTTTATTTCACTTGCAAAATAAAATGCTCCTTGAAAAAAAGTATAATAAAAGGGCTTCACTCCAAAACGATCTCTACAAATAAACGCACTTTGTTCTTCTGCGTCCCAAATGAGAAAAGCAAACATTCCATTGAGGTAGTCAGCCACTTTATCACCCCATTTCAAATAAGCTGCAAGTAACACTTCTGTATCAGATTGTGTTTTAAAAACTGTTTCCGTTTGAAGTTGAGACTTAATTTCTAGGTAATTATATATTTCGCCATTAAAAACAATGGTATACCTACCACATGCGCTATGCATGGGTTGATTGGCAGATTCATTTAAATCGATTATGCTTAATCGATTATGACCCAAATAAGCAATAGCATTTTTCCATATGACAGATGCATCAGGACCTCTATGGCTTGTTGCAGCCAACATTTTAGATAACTGAAGTGCGTTTTCTGAACTTGGGTTTGGAGTTAATATACCTGCTATTCCACACATAATTATGGAAGTAATTGAGGGTTTAGTTGTATCATTTGTTCAGCTTTTTCCCAATCAGCTTGGGTATCTAAATTACAATAATAATTGGGATTAGACTCCTTGTAAGCGATTTTTCCACCAACTATTTTTTTCTCTTGAAGCAAATAATTTGTTTTAATAATGTATACACATCCATCTCTGAAAAAAGCTGGAGGTAATTCTTGTCGTCTTGGAATTAATTCTTTCTCGCCAGTTGCAATTCGCAATTCTCCAAGTTCATTTTTTTCGAAGGTCCAATGAGGATTGTATTCATGCGGGACTCTTAAAACTGAAATGAATGAATCAGCGTTTGAATCGATAAAGGTTTGAATACACTCAGCTACGTAATTTTTAGGTTTAAATGGGCTTGTTGCTTGTAGCAAACAAATAGCATCATACTCTTCACCTAAGTTTTTATAATGTTCAAGTGCATGAATCATCACATCAATGGAAGGAGTGGTATCTAAAGCAAGTTCGGCAGGTCTTATAAAGGGAACTTCAATTCCATATTTACTGGCAACAGCTGCAATTTCTTCCGAATCTGTGCTAATAATTAAGCGACTAATTTTAGGTGATTGTGCAGCTGAAAGAGCAGCATGAGCTATTAAGGGTTTACCACCAAGTAATTTAATATTTTTTCCAGGAATACCTTTGGAGCCTCCTCTTGCAGGAATGAGAGCAAGTATTTTCAATAGGTGATAGTTTTATGAAATACCAAGGGTGAACTAGCAAGTAAATCAGCAATTTTCTTGCCTGCATCTCCACCACCATATATGCTTGAACTTGCTGGTTTTGGATTTGTAAGCCAATGTTGAATCGCGGCACGTATTTCTTCATGATTATAAGTTACATCAATAATATTTTGACCACGATCTCTTCTATTTTGACGAGTTCCAATATTAATAACAGGCACACCTAAATAGGCGCACTCGCGAATGCCCACGCTAGAATTCCCAATCAATACTTTTGAATTTACGAGCAGCCTTAAAAAGTCTTCTCCTTCAATATTCTTAAAGAAATGAAGGTTTTCAGGTCTGTGTTTTTCTCTGAAAGCCCTTATTCCAGAAGAAGTGCCATCTGCACCTGCATCAACATTTGGCCAAAACCATAGAACAGGTAATTCTACATCTTTTATGGCTAATAACGTTTCTTCGATATGTATTCTGCTATCTGCATACTCTGTAGTAACAGGATGTTGCATAACCACAAGGTATCCTTTGCTTAAATCAGGTTTAGAACCAACTCCCCCATATTTTACATAAGGATCAAAATCAAGTTTAGGATTTGTTTTTACACGTAAGGCTAAATCAATGGATGGACAACCTGTATTGATTACAAAATCAGGCATTTCTCCTAAACGGATCACTCGCTCTTTAGCACCCTCTGAGGCTACAAAATGATAATCAGCCAACTTAGTAATACTATGTCTTACTTTCTCATCAATATTTCCAGTTACTTCTCCCCCTTGAATATGAGCCAATGGAATATTCATATAGGATGCAGAAATTGCAGTTGCCATGGTCTCAAATCTGTCCGCAATGGTCACCACTATATCAGGTTTTAAATTATCAAATACCGTTGATAATTCTAATATACCAATTCCGGTAGTTTTAGCGGCTGCAGTTAAATTTTCTCCTTCTAGTACATTAAATACTTTAGCTGAAATTTCAAAACCATCATTTTGAATATAATTTACAGCAGATCCATATCTATCTAGCAAAGCAGATGCAGCAATAACAAGTTGTAATTCTAAATCTGGATGATTTTTAATTGCTTCTAAAGCAGTTCTTATCCGGCTATATGAAGGCCTCGCAGTAATTACTACACAAATTTTTCGTTTACTCATTCGATATCATTGTTTGTTAAAAATTCCAATTTTCTTAAGGATTTGTTCAATTTCTTCCCAATCACACTTTGAAATTCTTTAGCACTAATTCCTTTTCCTGCTGGTTTCTTACTTTCTAAATCCTCAATTTTAATAATATGCCCGCTCTCTAAATCTTTATTTAAAGCCAAAGATTTTCCAAATAATATTTTATTTGATGCATACTTTAAATTGTCATTTTTATCAACCGGATTGTTTATTGATTTTTCAATATCCTTAACTCCATTAACTAATTGTGCAATTTGTTCCATATTTAATGAAGCTTTTGCATCTGGGCCAAAAATATCCTTGTGAAATACAGCATGAAATTCCAATAAATCTACTCCTAAAGTAACTGCAGCCAATGGGGCATAAATGTCAGAAGAATGGTCAGAAAAACCAATTGGCAATTGATACTTACTTTTCATTTCGGATATTATATTTAATCCCCAAGTATCCGGAGTTGTGGGGTACTCTGTTGTGCATTGAAATAAAGAAATTTTATTTTTGAATGGTTTTAGAAAATTTAATGTTTCATCAATTTCACTAAAACTGCTCATCCCTGAAGAAAGCAAAATGTCTTTCCCGGTTTCTGCTATTTTTTGGAGCATCAAATAATTCATCGTTTCACCTGATCCAATTTTATATTTATTTACGCCAATTTTTTCTAATAAATCTACTGCAGCACAACTAAATGGTGAAGAAATAAATTCAATACCCAAATCATGACAATGATTTTTTAATCCATCCCACTGTTCAATAGTGAATTCCATACGCTTCCAATAATCAAATCTCGTAACGTCTTCATAAGAAAAATTAATTCTGAAATTTTCATATTCACTACTTTCGGCATCCGCTATATGCGTCTGAAACTTAACTGCATTCACTCCTGTCTTTGCCAATGCATCAATGTAAGAATGCGCAATTCCTAAGCTACCTTCATGGGCTTGGGCAATTTCAGCAATAATAAAAGTTTCTTTATTGTGCATAATAATCTTTATACCAACTTACAAAGTTTCCAATACCTTCTTGAATTGAAGTTTTTGGTTTATAATCAATATAGTCAATCAAACTTTGCACATCGGCATATGTTTTTTCAACATCTCCCGCTTGCATTGGCAATAACTCTTTTTGAGCAATCTTGCCCAATAAGGCCTCAAGGGCATCGATAAAATCTCCTAGTTTTTCCGGAGAATTATTTCCAATATTAAAAAGATTAACAGGAACATCAGTTGCAGATTTAGGTTTTGTCATTAAACGGAAAATGCTTTCAACAATGTCATCAATATAAGTAAAATCGCGACTCATATTACCCCTATTAAAGACTTTAATCGATTGGTTATTGATAATAGATTCAGTAAATAGGTGCATCGCCATATCTGGTCTGCCCCAAGGCCCATACACCGTGAAAAAACGTAAACCAGTTGTTGGGATCTTAAATAAATGGCTATAAGTATGCGCCATTAACTCATTCGATTTTTTACTCGCAGCATACAAACTTATAGGGCTATCCGTTCTATCTTCAGTTGAAAATGGAATTTTACTATTTAATCCATAAACCGAAGAACTGCTCGCAAAAACAAGATGTTTCACTGGATAATTTCTACAACATTCCAAAATATTTAAAAATCCGGTAATGTTGCTATCAATATATTTCTGTGGCGCATCTAATGAATAACGCACACCCGCTTGTGCTGCCAAATGAACAACATAGTCAAAACGTTCATCCTGAAATAATTTCAATAACACATCTTTCGCCATCAGATCTGCCTTAATGAATTTCAACTTGGAATTATTTGATATCCAATTACTCTCAAAATAAATTACCTCCAATTCTTTTAAACGATCAATTTTTAATTGAACATCATAGTAATCATTAAGGTTGTCAAAACCTACAACTTCATATCCTTCAAATAACAACCGCTTTGCTACATGAAAACCAATAAATCCCGCTATTCCTGTTACTAGAATTTTCAATTTATAATCTTGAATCTACAAATGCATCTGTAATACAACCTTTCACATCGTAAAAGACCGCATTCTCCTTTAATAAACCTTTCAATTCCATATTCAAAAACTCTTTGTGTGAAACTGCCAAAATTACAGCATCAAATTTTTCGTTGTGAATTTCGTTTTGCGACACTACTTTGTATTCACGCATCACTTCTTCAGGATTTGCCCAAGGATCAAAAATGGTTACATTCACATTATAAGTTTTCAACTCGTTTACAATGTCAATCACTTTGGTATTTCTAACATCAGGACAATCTTCCTTGAAGGTAAAACCAAGTAACAAAACATTTGAATTTTTTACTTTGATGTCTTTTTTTAACATCAATTTTATCACTTCAGTGGCTACATATTTGCCCATTTCGTCATTCAATCTGCGTCCAGCCAAAATAATTTCCGGATGGTAACCCAACTCCTGTGCTTTTTGTGCCAAATAATAAGGATCAACCCCTATACAATGACCACCAACCAAACCTGGCTTGAATTTAAGAAAATTCCATTTGGTACCGGCTGCTTCCAATACATCATGGGTATCTATACCTAACAAATTGAAGATCTTAGCCAATTCATTCACAAAGGCTATGTTAATATCGCGCTGACTATTTTCAATTACCTTGGCAGCCTCCGCAACTTTGATACTTGGTGCTTTGTGGGTTCCCGCTTTTATAACACTGTTGTAAACTGCATCAATTTCAGTCGCAATTTCAGGCGTACTACCACTTGTAACTTTTAAAATTTTTGTAACTGTATGCTCTTTATCCCCGGGATTAATTCTTTCTGGGGAATATCCCGCATAAAAATCTTGATTGAATTTTAAACTACTCACTTTTTCCAAAACAGGTACACACTCATCCTCGGTGACACCCGGATAAACTGTGCTTTCATAAACCACGATATCCCCTTGCTTCAGAACCTTACCTACCGTTTCACTTGCTTTTATTAAAGGAGTTAAAACGGGCCTATTATATTTATCAGTGGGTGTTGGGACGGTAACTATGAAAAAGTTGCTATTCGCCAAATCTGAGGCATCGATGGTTGTATACAACCCGTTCGAGAAATTATCATTAATATACGTTTCATCTGAAACTATCGCCCGATGTAATTGCTCATCTGGAATTTCTAAAGTGCGGTCATGACATTTTTTCAGCTCCTCAATACGATTCTGATTTATATCAAAACCAACCACTTTGTACTTTTCAGCAAAGGCAACAGCCAAAGGCAATCCTACGTATCCCAAACCAATAATTGCAATTTTATAATCTTTCACTTTATTTAACTTTTGATTTAATTCCCAAAATCGCAAAGAAGGGAACCACCAAGATTTTGTAGGCCTCATTCCATATACTTAACTTTGCCTTTTTCTCATTGCCGTAGTAACCATAGCCATAACCATAACCATAGCCATAACCATAGCCATAACCATAGCCATAACCATAGCCATAGCCGTAGCCAGAGCCGTAGCCGCTGATACCGCCTTTCAAACCATTCATCACAATCCCCATGCGATTAAATTTATTGTCGTTCCGCAAACGCTCAATCAAATTCACAACGGCTACCTTAGGGGTATATTGATGCCTTACTATGAATATACTCGCATCCACCCATTTTCCCAGCACCTCAGCATCGGTTACCAAGCCAATGGGTGGACAGTCAATCACCACATGATCATACTTTGCACCCAAGATTTGGATCAATGCCTCGTAACGGCCATTCATCATCAATTCCACAGGATTGGGAGGGATGGGTCCAGCAGGAATCACATACAAATTATCAATGTGGGTAGCCACCATAATATCTTCAAGTGGCGCGTTTCCGCTCAAATAAACACTCAAACCGGTTCGTTTGGAAATTTCGAAGTGTTTGGTAATATTGGGTTTACGCAAATCACTTTCCAACAAGATTGTTTTTCTACCTGCCAATGCATAACTGATGGCGATATTGGTACTCACAAAACTTTTGCCTTCTCCAGGGATACTCGAACTTACCAATAATTTCGACTTACCTGAAGTATCGCCCATATAGCCCAAACTGGTTCGTAATCCCCGAAATTGCTCTGCAATCAAACTCCGATTGCCGTCTTTCATCACAAGCGGACTCTCACTTTCTACTTCAATAATTTCCGCGAGTACAGGCACTTTGGTACGCTGCTCGATATCCTCTTTGGCCATCACCCTGTTGTTTAATGTCGATTTTCCAAACAGAATTGCCAAAACCAAGGCCATGAATCCAAAGGTAAATGCCGATTGCAATTGCCCTTCCTTTGGACTGATTTTTCCATTGGATTCTGCAGATTTAATGATTGTCACATCACTCAATGTACCTGCGGAAGAAATGGCAGCCTCTTCCCTGCGCTCAAGGAGATACGTATAAAGTGCATTCTTGATTTCTTGTTGTCGGGTGATGTTCAATAACTGCCTTTCTTTGGTCGGAATTGATCGCATCAATGCGTTGTATTCAGAATTATACTTTCCAAAATCCCTTTCGGCCTTATTCTTGAGCAACATTATACTATTTCTCGTATTCCTGATGGTTTCAAGAAACAGCACTTTGTTTGCTTCGATTTCTTTTTTCGCAGCTGATACGACATCGCTTTTGGGTCCGTTCGTTTCTGTTAGAATAGCAAACTCGAGCTCCAAGGCTATTAACTCCTTGAAGTTGGCATTCAAATCCACCTGATTCAAGCCCGCGCTGTAGGGAGCCATGCCCGGTTTTTTGATTTTACCCAAAACGTATTTTTCTAAATCATCAAGTACCATCAATTGCAATTCTAATTCTGATGATGTTTGATCCCCAGTCTGAACTTTGGCCAAAAAACGTTGTGCTTCCGCACTCACCAATTGAACATCATTTTTGGATTTGAACTCTTCGAGTCGCCTTTCTACAC
>Ga0255106_1000136_pt1 | contig 18614 bp, 15 predicted proteins | sample Law_Cont_RepB_8h_FD_188453 | JGI IMG/M metagenome (GOLD analysis project Ga0255106, IMG submission 188453) | Freshwater microbial communities from St. Lawrence River, New York, United States - Law_Cont_RepB_8h | ecosystem: Environmental > Aquatic > Freshwater > River | place: USA: New York...
TCCCTAAACCCATTCCTTAACACCCTCAAAATCCCTCCGTCAAAAGCATGGTTAAAAAGCATATAATATTGTTATGATAACATAATAATATTATAAAATTTAGTTCTTGTGTCTAGTTACAAGACCTGTTTTAACATCAATAGTAATTTCATCTGAATAAAATATAAATACCATTACTTCAATTGGAACGTTAGAGTTATTAGTAAAAGATACATTAATATTACGTCCATTTAATTTATCCGCAGCATTTCCACGTTCTACATTTACATAGTACCATTTACTATTTTCCCAGTAATTTTGATTGATTAAACCAGTTGAAATACCAAAATCACTAGATGTTAATTGTTCTGCTAAATTAACTTGTTCTAAGAAATGTTCATAACCATATTGAAGAGTAGATTGTAAAACGTTTTGACCACCTACGGAAACTTGTAAATTGGTTAAGGATACTGGGGAAGTAGTAGCGGGACAGGTATCAAATGGCGATTTCCATTGAGAATCACCTAGCCCTCCGTTGGAGCCTGTTACTGCACCTAAAAATGGTACTATTAATACTCCAGTAGGATGTACTATACCACTGTTAATTAATTGATTGAAACTACCTCCGGATGATACTGCTGGATAATTATTTGTAACAAAAGTACGATATATTACTTTTTTATTTGTGTTGGAGTTGTTATAAGTTATAGCATGTTGGGGTTCCATTTGTATTTGAGAATAATATAATCGACAGTTTTGTAGAGGATGAGCAGCATTAGCGAGTGATAAATTAATAGATGCGAAATTTGTTACAGGGGGTCGAGCTACATAAACTCCTGCTACAATATTGGTTGTAAGGGCAGGAACAATTTTGTTTGAAGCTTCAAAATGTACTAATAAAGGGCATGTATTAGAAAAAGTATTGTTAGCTGGAGTTATATTATAAGTCATATTTGCACCTGAACCTGATGCGTTGCCTCCTACGGTTACATTTACTGTGCCGCAGTTGAGCCATATTCTAAGAGACGCATCTAATTTCTGGGTGAGACCTATGTGATCCATTGATTCGAATAAATGATTTAGTTTAATAACGGCAAAATCATACCAAATCATATAATTTGATTTAGTTTCATAATATGGACGAAATTCAGCGGCTAAATTTGAAGCAGTCATTAGAGTATTATTAGTGGCAGGACCATATATACCATTTTGTACAACAGACATAGAAGTATCTACATATCTTGATAATTTATGTTGAAGAGCTGTATTAGCTATATTGTTAAGAGCTGAACCGTCAGCGGCTGCTATTTGATATTCAGAAGCGCTAGAGAAAGGGCGATTATTACACAGACCATTTCCACCGTGTGTGGCGGCTCCCGCTTGTGTAGGATTATAACGAGCAGCTCTAGGATTATCAAGTACTGGGGAAAACCCGACACTGTGTCCTAATGTTTTTAAATCATTTTCAGACATTTCACTAATCATTTGGAAGTGCTTGCAAATGTTGATATAAGCTTGAGTTGATTCCAGTGTTTTACCTTGTACAGAAATATCAGCTTGATGTATTAAATTTAAAAAATTTGATTTTAGAGAACATAGAGCACTAGAACCAGGGGCAGGAGCTACTATGGTTCCAGAATTGCTAAAAGCAGCAGCCATTGTTACAGGAATTACAATAAACATATCCGATGGATTAGTGTGCTTTGCTGAGTTGTAAATTTGACCTAAATCAAAATTGACTAAGGTGAGCGATGAATTAGTATAAATCCCGTTATTTATATCATTAATGTAAGAGTTATACTGTTTATCAACGAAGGGGCTATAATCTCCATCATTCTGTTTGGCTACAGATTTTCGATACTCGTAGTTATCAGTCATTTATATATATATATAATCTATATATTTTTTTTTATATATAAAATTTTTATATATAAATTTTTTATATTACTATAATATATAATGACATTATTAAACAAATTTAAAAATGAACAAAACCGACAATTGCAAATACAAGCACAATTAGCAGAACAAAGTTATAGAGCATTTAACGGTGTTAAGCAGTCTAGAGAAAATGAAAGATCCGGAGAATTAAGAAAAAAAATGAATGATGATTTACCAGCTTCAAGTTTAACAAAAGAAATGATACAAGACTATCAAAGAGAACAAGAAGAAGAAGATTTTTATGAGGAATCTCACGGCGTAAAATTTAAATATAGACCATCAGGCGTTAAAGATACTCTTGTTGATTTAACTTTCAAACCACGAGAAACAAAATTACTAGGATTAAGTCGGGGAGCGAGAGAATCTGATTTATCAGATGAAGAAGATACAAGAAATAAATTAATAGAGGAAAGAAATAAAAAACTAGAAGAAATAGAAAAAATAAATGAAACAATTACATTATATAACCAACAGAAAGCAACAACAAAAAGAGCAACAGCAATATTTACTTTAAACACACGAATAGCATACCAAGAAAATGAAAAAAAGAAAGTTTTAGTCAAGTTACAAAAAATTGATGAACAAATAGCTAATTCAACATATACAATAAAACAAATAGAAGATAATTTAAAACTTAATGAAAACAGAGTTATTGACGCAGAACAAAAAAATAAACAAATTGTACAGAAATACGAAGAAGGATTTAATTTAGCAAATAGAGGGCGTTATCAAGTTACACAAGACCCAAATGAAACAGATCAAGAATATATAAATCGTATTAAATCTTTAGAGAATTTACCTTTTGATAAAACCATTTTTGAAGAAAGAGCAGCAACAAAAAATATATTAAAATTTCAGAATAACCTAAAAGAATTAGTAAGAAATGAAATTATAATTGGAGAGATTGTCAGACATTACGCTTCAAACCCTGAAGTTGTGTTTCTAATAAATTCTAATTGGAAAAAAATGCTCCCAATATTATTACAAATGGTCGGTTATAATAATAAATATTTATCTCCTGATGATTTTATAAATACTATAGAAGAAGTAGGAGGAATTTTAGCAGATCCAAAACCACGAATAAATATCACAAATATAACACCAGCAGGAGTACCAGCAGTAGCGGGAACAACAACACCACCAACAACACCAGCAAGAGGAGGACCACCAACAACACCAGCAAGAGGAGGACCACCAACAACACCAGCAGGAGCAGCAGCAACACCAGCAGGAGCAGCAGGAGCAGCAGCAACACCAGCAGGAGCAACACCAGCAGGCACCGCATCATCAGCATCAACTAGCGGGTGGTGGCCTATAGGAGGTTGGGGAGGTTGGGGATCTAGTGGTACTACAGGTACTCTTGGTTCTCCTTCGTTACCATCCACAATGACTATTCAAGTAAAAAATGATCCAAAAACTATAAATATTTATAATTCAACCTCTAAAAATAATTTATATATTAAGATTGGTATAAGAGGAACAATAAAAAAAATCATGTATTCGACAACATCTGATAGTAAAGGTGCGTATAAAGCTATTAATTTTACTAATGTCAGAAGTTCAACAGACAAACACGGATTTAAAAATGTTTTAGCTCATGTCGGTATATCATTAAATGATACTACTTATGAACAAGTTTTTGGAACTGATATAGAAAATAAAATTGCTAGTGTATATACACATTTAGAGAAAGTTATAAAGGATAAAATACCAACATCAGAGTTTTTTACTACAGATGGTATAGTAGGTTATGGTATAATAAATGACAATATCCCAAAACAGGTAAATTTTGGTAAAAATATAATTTTATTAAACAAACTATATTATAAAAATATATTAAGTGTAAAAGATCAAAATCTACATGCTGTGGAATATTTACCAAATGTAAAAGTCAGTGATAATTTTGTTGATATTATTTTTAGTATGACTAAAAATAAACAACCAAGTAAAGAAACTATAAATAATTTATCAACTGATGAACAACATTTATTAGATACATTATTATACATAAGTGGGATTAAATCTGCCTCTGTTTCTAGTAATAAAGACGATATAATAAAAGAATTAAAAGAAAAATTAAGATTAGCAGAAGGACAAATTAAAGCAGGTAATGACAACCCATTAGTAAAAGAGGAATTAAAAGATATTATAAAAAAACTTTATTTATATAATGTAGTTTCATTAAAGAATTCCAAAGAATATTTAAAACAATTTTAAATATGTATTTTTTAAAAATATATATATAGTTTTAAAAATTATTTTCTATTTTATTATTATATATATAAATGTACGAAGTTGTTTCGGTTGGAAAACTTAGCGAAACTCAAAAATCAAAATTACGCAATGGTCACCCTGTACGAGTAAAAAAGGGATCAGGTAACCAACTTTGTTTATCTCATGATCAAATTAAAAAATTAGAATCAGCATCAAGAAAAGGTAAAGCTGTAACAATCACTTTACATCCAGAACAAGCGGAAAAACATGGAGCAGGTATATTTGGGGATATCGCTACAAAACTTAAAAAATTAGCTGTACAAAATAAAGATCTTATTAATCCTATAATCGGAAGAGTTCGCGGAACAGCTAAAAAAGGAGTTTCTAAACTTGCTAATAAAGCTAATGAAACTATTGATAAATATATAACTGACATTGAAGGAGGAGCCCTGTATCCCGCAGGTCATACTGGTTCTGGAATAAAAAAGAGAGGCAGACCTAAAAAAGGTAAAGGTGTAATTGGAGATGTCTTAAAAGGTATAATTAATACAACAGGTTTAGGTGTAGTTGTAGAACCTCCACTTTTACAAGTAGCGGAAAAAGCTAAAAAACCTAGAAAAACTAAAAAAGGTAAAGGTCTTGGGGCATTAGCCGGTTTAGCAGCAAAAGCAGCAGCTAAAGCTCTAGCTCCTGTAGCGATTGACGCCGCAGCCAATTTTGCAAAAAATAAAGTAAGTGGTTTAGGAGTAAAGAAAAAAAGAGGTAGAAAGCCTGGAAAGGTCACAACTGGACAACTTTTAGGAATTGCTAATCAATTAAAAAAAATGGGTAAAAAAAGAGGAAGACCTAGAAAAAGAGACGGTGGAGCGCTTATGCCAGCTGGATATTAATTTATTATAATTTTTTATCTAAATTATAATAATATATATGTTTAAAACAATCAATACAAATAATGAATTATCAAATTTTGATATCATTAAAATAATAGAGGATATGAAATTATCCCATGTGTTTGGTGGTGTTTATAGTAAAGATCAATTACCTACATTACAAAGAAATAAATTTTATATTATAAATTTACAAGATTCAGATGCAGGTAAGGGTAGTCATTGGACAGTATTTTTTTATAATAAACCTTTAACAAGTATTTATTATGATTCATTCGGATTCATTGCTCCGTTATTAGTACAAGAAAATATAACACCATATATATATAATGAAAATGAAATACAAAATTATAAAAGTAGCGCTTGTGGTTATTATTGTATCGCATTTATAAAATTTCTTCATAACAAAACTAATAAAGAAGAGGCTTTCAAGACATTCTTAAAATTATTCAACCTACAAACTTTTAAAAACGATAAGGTATTATATGATTTATTGTATAGTTAATTTATCTAAGTCTAAAAAGTTTAGAAAATTCATACGAAATCTTTCTTTTAAATTACCTGTCTTCAGATCTATTAAAAAAAATGACGGTGGAGTATTAGTACATACATTACAAGCTGATTTTATAATAGCTGAATCAACATCGGCGATATTATGATTACGTATAATGTTATTTAATGAAATGTTATCATTAATTTTAAAAAGAATAAAATAATTAATATTACGTACTATTACTTTTGGTACAGAGGCGTAATCCTGCGCCATGAGCCAGCAGGTAAAACCAAACTTACGCCCACTAATTAAAAAGTCATTTATTGGTTTCATTTGTGATTTAGATAGATTTATAAAATCGTCAAATACTATTAATTTTGGTTTATCTTTGTTTTTATCGTCAAAATCAGATAATGATGGTACTTCTTCGATATCATTAATTAATTCAACGTTTTTACCTTCTAACATCTTGTATAATGGTTCATCTGTTGTTGAGAAAGAACATATAATAATTTTATAAAATTCTCCGGATGATCGTTGTATATAATTTACTAGAGCGTTACTTTTGCCGGAACCTGTACCGCCTAGACATAAAATCATAGAGTTATTATATATGTGGTGTTTCTTCCATGTCTTTGGCAAATTAGAATTTTTTATTAATCCTAATTTGTCATAAAAATTAATAATTTTATCAGTCATATATATTATATTATTTAGAAATTAAATTTTAAAGATTTAAATGATCCTTTTTTCTTGGATGTTTTTTTAGATGATTTTTTTTTAGTTTTAGAGCCTGTTTCAGCTCTATCTACAGATGGTCTATCTCTAATAGTACCTGTTATAGTTGAGACAGAATGAACTGGATGATATGCAATATTAGAAAGTGGTCCTACTACGCCTTGACCTCTCATTCTAATTGCTTGACCACTCATTAAAGCGTATCGTAAATTTTTCTGGTATGACATAAACTATATATAATAATATAACTAGAGATTTTATTTTCTGGTTCTTATAATGAAATTTATTAATATATTATTATCAAGAATTTGAATATCTCGCATTTTCTCATCAACAATAGACACAATAAATGAATAATACCGTCCCGCGTTTAGTCGAATCCATTTTTCAATATTATTATTAAAATTTAAATTGGATCCGAAAGTTCCATTTATTGCAAAACTATCTACAATATCCGTCTGACTAGATACATTATTATTAACTAAATTACATTTAATAACAAGTGAATTAACGTTTGAACCTAACGGAGCAATGGGAGAATTTTCCGAATAATTACTTGTTTTATTAAAACCAATGTTACCAGCTTTAAATCCTAAAAATTTACCAAAATCATTATCTGATAATATTTCTACATATGGAGTACGTGCAGAACCAACATAACCTGCCCAATTTGCTGGAGCTGTAAAACCTGCTGGTAAAGATGTAGGGACTGTTTTTAAAACGACTTGATTGGCATAATACGTTACATTATATACAACACTTATATAATATATATAATTTTGAGTACTATTTTCTATTAAATATAACCCATTTTCTATACTAAAGTTTTGTAAATAAGCGTTCAGACTAGTAGTTGTATAAAAACCTTCGGGAAGTACAACATGATATTTTTTATAAATTGACACTTCTGCTTTAGCTGGTGTTGTATTAGTACCAGTAAATTGTACTGTGGGATATACTGATCCGTATCCAGAACCGGGAGAAGTAAGAGTTAAAGAATTTACAACACCATTAATAACAGCTGTTCCGGCAGTTGCTCCGGTACCTCCATTTACAGGTGTAAAAGTCACTGTTGGAGCAGATGTATAACCAATCCCAGGATTGTTAATTATAATATTTGTCACAACACCAGCCGTTAAAATAGCAGTAGCAGAAGCATTAGTAGTTGCACCTCCTCCATTAATATTTACAGTAGGCGCTGCTATATAACCTGTTCCACCTGCAGTTATTGGGATAGATACTAAAGTACCTGTAATAGTACAATTAGCTGTTGCCTGTGTTGTATTAGCTCCTATTATTTGTACCGATGGAGCAGTTTGATAACCACTTCCGCCATCGGTTAAAGTTATGGTTTGAACAGTTGATGTAGGCCAATATATATTAAAATTTCTATTGTTATATCTTGTACTGATGTTATACCAACTATAGGGGATCTGTAGGCTACTAATCATAATTTCAGCGTTTTCCGGTATCTCAAAACTACCATTGATAAAATCGTATCTATATTGATTATTAAGACTATTAACTACATTTGACGAATTTATAACTAAATTATAAGACATTTTATATATATATTTAAATTAGAAAAAAATAATATATTTATTATTTTATATATTAATTAATTAAATATGAGTTCTGCTACTCCTCCTACTGAGTATTTTCCAGGTATCAATTTTAATCCTTCTTTTTATAATTTAGGTTCAAGTGCCGTCAGTTTAGATTATTTGAATAGTAATTTTTTACGCTCTACAGGTTACGCGATTAGTAGAGCTCAATTTACATTATTTAACGGTTCTGTTGATATTAATGAAAATTTAGATGTTTCAGGAAATATAAATGCTAGCGCATATCTTGTAAATAACGTTCCTGTTAGTTTTTCTCAATGGACAACAACAGGTAATGATATTTATTATGCTGGGAAAGTTGGTATTGGTACAACAACCCCATCTAGTACTGGAGCTGCTTTACAAATAAATGGAACTGTTTCATTATCTTCATCAGCGAATACTTCGTTTTTTTGGTCTGGTTTTACTAATACATTAATAGGTCGTGCAAATACTGCCGGTACCTATTCAAGTAGTGCAGGAGTTGGAGATTTAGTTTTATCAAGCAATAACAAAATAATTATAAAATCAGGAGCATCCACAAATCCTATTGCGATGTGTGTAGATACCTCAAATAATGTTGGTATTGGTAAAACAAATCCATCAGCAACTTATAAATTAGATGTTAGCGGAAATATTAATGCAAATAAATTTTTTAGAGATGGCACAGAATTAACACAATATACAGACACAGATGTAAGAACAGTTTTAAGTACATCAGCTGGTACAAATATGACATGGAATACTGGGACCAATAAATTTGATGTTGCAGCTCCTTATACAGATACAAATACTAGAACAGTTTTAAGTACATCAGCTGGTACAAATATGACATGGAATACTGGGACCAATAAATTTGACGTATCAGTTCCTCCTTCATACACAGACACAAACGTAAGAACAGTTTTAAGTACATCAGCTGGTACAAATATGACGTGGAATACTGGGACTAATAGATTTGATGTTGCAGCTCCTTATACTTTACCAATAGCAACAAGTACTATATTAGGTGGTGTGAAACCTGATACTAGTTTTACTGTAAATGCTACGACTGGTGTGATGAGTTTATCGGGAGCGTCAATTTATTTAGACGGGGCTTCAGCCAGAGCTTTTTCTTGGTCTGGTTCAACGTCGTTATTAGGAAGAGCCACCGCTGCGCAAAATTGGAGTACATCTGCAGCAATAAATGATGTAACATTGAGAAGTTCTAATAAACTACTATTACAATCTGGAACAGGTGCGGCTGCTTTAGTGATTGATGTCAGTAATAATGTTGGTATTGGTAAAACAAATCCATCTTCAAAATTAGATGTAACAGGTGATATTTTAGGTTCAAAAATTGGTGTAGGTAAAACATCTATAACTTCAGGGTTTTCATTAGATGTATCAGGTAATATTGTAACTAGCGGTAATATAAATTTAGCAAATACTTCAACGAGTCTTTATTGGGGTGGTACTAGTTGTAATTTAGGACGTGCAGGCTTTAACGGTGATTATTCAACAAGTGCTGCTATAAATGATATTGTTTTAAGAAGTGGTAGTGGTAAATTATTATTACAATCTGGGGTAGGTGGTGCTGCTTTAGTGATTGATACAGCTAATAATATTGGTATTGGAACGGCTGTTCCTACAACTGGTATAAAATTAGACGTTAGAGGGAATATAGAAAGCAATGGTTCAATAGGTACTTCAAGTCAATTTTATTTTGCAGGTACTTTGAATAGTGGTTTATCGCGGAATATATTTTTAGATCTCACAAATGCTCCATTTTTCTCTCAAAATGATATAATTTTACGAGGTTCTAATAAAGTTCATTTACAATCTGGATCATCAACAACAATAAAACCGGGTATTACTGTTGATACTGCTAATAATGTAGGTATTGGAAACACTGCTCCAACTCAAAAATTAGATGTTGGTGGTAATATTTTATGTAGTGGGTTTTTACAAGGTTTAGGAGGTGGTGGAGCATTTCGAATAGTGAGACCAGATGCGTGGGTACGATTGAGAGACATAGCAGAGACCACTCATTTAGATTTCGCAGCTGGTCAATTATATTCACATTCAACAATTACGTCAGTCGGTGCTACAAATGTTCAAAGTAATTTAACCGTCGGTGGTAATTCTAATTTAAGAAATACTTATATTTATTCTAGTAATGAAGGTTCAAGTATAGGATTATATTTTGCTACACCTTTTACTGGTAATCCTCTGCAAGCTTCCAAAAGCGCCATTATAGCTTTAGCAATGAGTTCGTACAGTCGCCATAATTTGTGTTTTTGCCTTAATACTGTAGCAGATAACACAACAAACGCATCAACAAATGATTCATATATTACATTATCATGGGACGGTTTTATTCAATTTAATAAACCGCTAATTTTTATGGTTAATGCATGGAATACAGACGTAGGAGGAAATAGAAGATTTTATTTTTCGGGTGATGGTATAACATACTATAGCGGCGGTCAATCTGGTGGATTTGAAGCAAGAATGCATGAATGGAGGAGAACCTACGATGACGCAATGATTGGTTATTTTGAAAATACTGGGAGATTTAGGTCTTACGGATATTCCAGTTTAAGTGACACGAGAATTAAAAAAAATATTAGAGATATTGATGATGTTGAAGGATTACAAAAAATATTATTAGTACAACCTAAAAAATATAACTATATAGAATATGAAAAAAATAAAAATTGTGATATCATCGGATTTATTGCGCAACAAATCGACGAAGTAATACCAGAAGCAATAACAAAAAGTACGGGGATTGTACCTAATATTTATAAAAATTGTTCTGTATATAATAAAAGAAATATAATTTGTTCAATTCCTTTAGATTTAGAAATTGATACTGAAGTTATAATAACAGACACAGAAAAAGGAAGCGGAGGAAGATATAAAATAAAAGAAATATATAATGATTATTTTGTAATAGATAAAGATATAGATAGAGATGAAGTATTTGTAAAAGGTTATGAAATAAAAGATTTACACCATTTAGATAAAAATTATATTTATACTCTCAATGTCTGCGCAACACAAGAATTATATAAATTAATTATGGAACAAAGAGAAGAGATTAATAATTTAAAAAATAGATTATCAATATTGGAATCTATCAATAACAGTCAATAACCGTCAATAACTATCATTCAATGTTTATACTATATTATTTTTAATTTCGTAATTTTGCCCATTTACTCGTTTTATTACATTACCAATAGTTCCGTTTATTTGAATTGGGACGTGTCGATCTGCTTCTGAATACTTAGCGGCAACTAATAATTTATATTTCTCTGGTATTTCTTCAAAACTACAGTCTGCGATTAAGTTGTCATATTTTAATACTAATATATCAGCTTTCTCTTTTGTTATATCTTCTTCAATTCCTTCAACTTCTTGAGATAACATCATGAATTGGGTAGATAATTTTTTAAAAGTTTCAAATTTTTCACCTGCTTTAATACTATTGTTTAATGACATAATTAATACACTTACAGCATTAACAACAATATTAGGTATTTTCATTGTGTTGGCGTCTTCACTAATAGAATTACATATAGCCATAGCGCTGCTAGTAACCACTAAAGGAATATTAAAGCAAAATTTAATAAACGCCCAATGAGACGATGCTTTAGTACATAGTAGGGTCATTGCCTCGCATTTATCAAGCAATTTATTTTTATCGAACATATATAATATATAATATATATTTATAATATATATAAATGGAATTTAAAAAGTATTTTCCTTATCCTAGTGATAGACCTGCAAAAAAGTTTTATATAATTACTAATGATAATAAAAAAATTTATTTTGGAATGCATCCATTTCAGCATTATACAGAAGGACATTTAGATGAGCGTCGAAAGTGGGCTTACATCAGCAGACACAGACGTGGGGAAAATTGGAGTGATCCAAATACGGCGGGCTTTTGGTCCTTCCATTATTTGTGGTTGTATCCAACATACGAACAAGCAATGAAGAGAATTAATAAAATTGTTAAAGCCAGATTGGAAAATAAATATTAAAAAATACTTTAAAAATTCATATTTAACATAAAATAACTTAAAAAAATATCTACAATATATTATATATAAAAAGATGGTATCTAACGAAAATACAGTTTATCCTAAACTCTTGGGCGTACATGAAGGAAACAATGTTGAAGTACATATTGGTAAGTACGGAGAATATTTAAAACATAAAAATGAAAAGTATTGTATCCCAAGTTGGGCTCGACGATTTGATATAAATTTAGTTAATGCTATAAATGTTATCGATTATAAGAATATGGAAAGACAAAGAAAAAAAGCTTATGAAGAATCTATTGTCAGAGAGACAATGGATTCGTTATCAAACAATATGGATCGACATATGGATCAACAGAAGAGATTAGAAAGCAGACAGGAAATCTCCAAAAATTACTATAGAAATTCATATTTTTAAAATCTTTAAACTCTTTAAATTCATATTTAACATAAAAGACTTAAAAAAATATCTATTATATATTATAATAGAAAAAGATGCCAAGAAAAATTGATATTGCTGAAATGACTCATGAAGAGGTAATTGCATATGCTGAAAAATGCAAACAACAGACCCGGGACAGAGTAAATAGATATTATCATAACACTGTAAAAAATGACCCAGTGAAATATGCTAATTTTCTAAAGAAATGTCAAAAAAATAATAAGACTTATTATGATTCTAAACAAGTTGTAGAAATTTAAAAAAAAATTTAAATAAAAAAATTTATAAATTATTTAAATAATAATTTATAAAAAAATGACTTAAAAAAATAATATCTTATGTTATAATATATAGATATATACAATGGATTTTGACCAGAGTGGGGTTAGTTCTGATACAAAAGTATTTTCCAACCAAATTAAATTGAGTGATTTACCTGGTGATATCATGGAAAAAATAGGATCGTATTTATTAGAGGATAAAAACAAGACTATTCACAAGATATTTAAAAATAGACCCGATGATGATCTACAAGTATTGTTATTTGGTGAGGTGAAAGATTTATCATATGTAAATATACATGATTGTCATAATGAGATTGATTATGAGATGAATGATAAAATAAAAAATTATGTGAATTTTATATTAAAAACCAAAGGTATTAAAAATACATGTGAAAAAATGCGAGTAAAATTTTATTTAGAACCTACATACATTATTGGTATTCACAAATCATTAGAGGAGAGGATAAAAGATGGATATAGAGATACTAGAATTGTTAAAATAAGATTTTATGATGAAAAAAATGAAAAAATAGCAGAAATATCATTGAATCAATATTTGAAACAATTCTCTTATGCTGTACCAATGCACTCAACATTAGTTACTTACATAATATATTTTAGATTACATAACGGAGAATGGAAAACTCAAACAATTCAAAAAAATGATGTTATTAAAGAATACACTGATATACGAGATCAAATAATAAAAAAATATTTCTAAATAAATACTATAGAAAGTTAATTTTATAAATTATTTAAATAATAATTTATAAAAAATTGGGTTAAAGATAAATTAATATCTTATGTTATAATATATATATATAAAAATGGTTCAAATTTCAAAACTCACTAAAGCCGAATTAGCTATAACAGGTTTCAAAAATAGAAGTATTGCTTCACGCTTTATGAAACAAATACTTAATAAAAAATCACGCGATTTTAAAGATAAAGTTGAATTAATCAACGCATTAACGACAAAATACTTTGAAATGAAAAATTACGGTATAGATTTGAATGATATTGCTAAAGTAGAAAGAAATGTTAAACAGGTAGATAAATTTGTTAAAAAATCTCAAGAAGAATTTGAACAATTTAAAATAGACAATATGGATGATGAAACAGTAATAGGATGGAATATAGACGACTATCTTAAAGCAATAAATTATAAACTACCTGAGAATAAAAATTATAAACAAGAAAAAAGATTTGATAAATTTGCACCTAAATTAAAAAGTAAATACTATTATAAATGGCAAGGAGTAGAAGAAGTCCAACAAACAATAACAGATTTATATAGACAACAATCAACAGCATATAAATTTAATATTTCATTTGGCTATATTTTAAAAAGACCTATAATATTTAGACATGAAGATGGAAGAATTGAAGTTACAGGTTATGAGTTCAAATACTTTGATGGACAATATAACAACAGATTATTTGAATATCCTCAAACAATTAGTAATAATACAACCTTAAAAAACATAATTACTGATGTAGAAACAAAATTAGAAGAAGGTAAAAATATAAAAAGACCTAACACAGAATGGGTATTCGTAAAATATATCGATTATGAAATAACAACATTTTTATTAGGTACAACTATAGGTTATGCTGTCAGCTTACCATTACATTTTTATGAAGGTTCTAACGAAAAGAATATAGTAAAGTTCGAAAATCTCAAAGACAATCTTTGTTTTTGGAGATGTTTAGCCGCTTACATGAACCCAGAAAAGAAAGATTATAGAAGATTAGAAACACCATCAAAAGAATTATATAATAATTTTTATGGTAAAAAATATGATGAAACTTATGCGGGGGTTAAATATCTTGAATATAAAAAATTTGCTAATGCTGAAGTTGATGAATCAGAATATGAAAAATCAATTGATGAGATTGATAAGATTGAACTACATTTTAAAATTAATATCAATATATATACACAAGAAGAAAAAGGAGTAACACAAATTGACAGAAGAAGTGTAAATAACTATGATGATGTACTATATTTACTTAGACATGATAACCATTTTTGTTATATTAAAAAATTTGAAAATTTTGTAAGTTCTTTCAAATGTTCAAGATGTGGTAAATTATGGAGTAATAGTACAGCTTGTCATAGACATGAAAAAACATGTGGGGAATTTTGCAAACATGAATTTATCGGTGGATACTGTAAAAAAACTAAAAATATATTTGAGGATTTACCTGAACAATTTCAAGAAAATAAATTTTTTGATTTTTATATAACCTATGACTTTGAGACTATATTAAGTAAGATTGAAGATAAAAGAACTGAAACATTATCCTTTACAAATAAACATTTACCTGTTAGTTTTAGTTTATTTTCAAATATTCCGGGTTATGATAAAGAACCTATATTTGTCTGTCATGATAATGTAAAAGAATTAATTGATATATTTGTAAAAACTTTGGTTGATATGTCAGCTAAAGCATATGAAATAAATATAAAAAAATATGAAAAGGTATTAGATTATCTTAATAAAAAAATAGATATGGCTATACATGAAAAAGACAAAAATAAGGCTGAGCAAAAATATTTTAAATTTATGAAGTGGTTAAAAGAAGTACCTGTAGTCGGTTTTAACAGTGCCAAATATGACGCGAATATTATGAAAATGTATCTATCAGGAGCATTAACAAAATATGATAAACCTGATAAAGAAGAAGTAACACCACTAAAAACAAATAGTATGTATAGAGTAATCACCAGTAAAACCCTTAAATTTTTAGATGTTGCGAACTTTCTTGCCGCTGGTGTTTCTCTAGATAAATGGCTAAAGGCGTACAAATGTACTATGACTAAAGGATTTTTCCCTTATGAGTGGTTAGACAAATATGATAAATTATATCAAGATCATTTACCACCATATAATGAATGGTATAGCAGTCTTAAAGGTAAAAATATTGATATGAAAGATTATGAATATTGTAAAGATGTATGGAAAGAAAACAAAATGAACACAATGATGGATTTTTTGAGATGGTATAATAATTGTGATGTTATACCTATGGTTGAAGCAATTAATAAAATGTTTGTCTTTTACCGTGAAAAAGGATTAGACATGTTCAAAGACGCTATTAGTCTTCCTGGTTTAGCTTATAAGATGTTACTTACATGTACTGAAGAGAAATTTTCATTATTCAAAGAAGAAGACAAAGAACTATTTTATTTATTAAAAAAAAATATTGTTGGTGGTCCGTCTATTATATTCCATCGCTTCCATGAAGTAGATAAAACACGTATTAGAGGAGGTAAAATATGTAAAAATGTAGTCGGGTATGATGCCAATGCCCTATATTTATGGGCGATTTCTGAAGTCATGCCAACCGGTGATTATAAACAGATAAATGAATATGACTTAAAACAATTGAAAGAAGATGTTATTAGTGATAAATTATTTGGATATGTTGAATGTGATATTAAAGTACCTGATCATTTATATGATCACTTTTCGGAAATGTGTCCAATCTTTAAGAATATTGATATTCACGGAACAAAAGAAGTTATCGGCGAACATATGAATAATTATTGTATAGAAAATAACATACCTATAAAGAAATCAAGAAAACTAATAGGTTCTATGAAAGGAGATAAAATATTATTATATACTCCTTTGTTAAAATGGTATTTAGAACATGGGTTAGAAATTACTAAATTTTATCAGGCTATCACATACACACCCAAACAATGTTTTAAAGGAATTGCTGACGATATTGCAAACGCTCGACGTTCTGGCGATGTAGATGAAGACATGGCTATTATTGCGGAAACTATGAAATTAATCGGAAATGCTCTATATGGTCGTACAGTTATGGACAAAGAAAAACACACTACTACAAGTTTTTGCGGACTTGATAAAATTAGTAAGCGTATTAATGATCCACATTTTAAAGATCTTGAAGAATTAAGTGATAATAGATTTGAAGTAATGGCTGGAAAACATAAAATTATTATGGACACTCCTATACAAATTGGTTGTGCTGTATATCAGTTGGCTAAATTACGTATGTTACAGTTCTACTATGATTGTTTAGATAAATATGTAGATAGATCTGACTTCCAATACATAGAGATGGATACAGATAGCGCGTATTTAGCTTTATCAGGTGATAAGTTAGAAGACGTGATTAAACCACACATGAAAGAAGAATATGAAAAAGATAAATATAATTGGTTCCCTAATGAGACAACTAAAGAACTAAAAGCATATAACAAAAGAACTCCGGGATTATTTAAAGTAGAATTTGAAGGTAAATCTATGTATGCTATGTGTTCTAAATTATATTTTGTAGAAGGTGAAAATTATAATAAATATTCATGTAAAGGTATTCAGAAAAATCAAAACGAAATAAGTAAAGATAGATTTCACAACGTATTATTTAATAATGTAAAAGATATGTGTATTAATAAAGGTTTCCGAGTAATTAACAATGAAATGATTACATATATACAACATAAGAAAGGTCTGAGTTACTATTACGATAAGCGCCAAGTATTACCAGACGGCGTTTCAACAATACCATTAAACATATAATAACAATCGGAAATAAAGGGCTGATTGATATTGTTAAAAAAATTATATATATATATAATTTATATATATATATAATGAAAATTAAAACAGAAGTAAAGACTGAAGACTTAGATGTTAAAGAATTAAAAAAAATATTTGATGAATCTGTAGGAGGTACCAAGGCATATTTTATAAGTAAAGTTCAACAGAAGTACCCAAATTTGAATAAGAAAGGTATTGAGAATTTTTTAAATAGTCAAGAAGTTGTACAAGTAAATACAAAGTTAAAAGGTATCAACCTCAAGATTACGGCTAAACCTCGTACATTTCAAATAGATATAATGTATTATAAAATAGGACAAACACTAAAGCCCTTCTTATTACTTATTGATATAATGAGTCGTAAGGCTTTTTGTTATCCTATATCAGGTTATAAAAACATGACCAAGATAGTTACAGCATACAAGAAATTTTTAAGTCAGGTAGATCGTGTTGAAGCCATCGAAGGCGATTCTGAATTTGCAAGTAAAGAATTTATTACATTAAATAAGGAAAAAGGAATTAGAGTAGATACAAGCGTTGCCGCTGACAATCACTTTACAACAGGAAACAAACTAGGAATTATAGACAGATTTACAAGAACATTAAAAGAAAATATAAAGAAATATAGAGAAAGTATAGGTAAAATTGGAAATTTACCAAATATAATACAATCAATTATTAATATGTATAATGATTCACCCCATCGCGGAATCAAGGGTAAGACACCAAACCAAGTTTGGAACGATACCAATGAACAAAATATACAAAATATGAAAGATACTATAAATAATGATAGGTTATTTAATAAATTGACGCTTGGAATTGGTGATACTGTCCGGGTGTTAGAGAATAAGAACAAATTTGACAAAGGGAGCGCACAATTCTCAAAAGAGTTATATGAGGTACATGACCGTATTGGATATTCTTTTAAGGTTAAAGACTCTGACGGAAATGTTAAACGAAGAAGATATAAGCCGCATGAATTACTACAAGTTGTAAATATGACAGACGTTATTAATACTGATAGAGTGAAACGAGAGGAGAAGAGTACTAACAAGTACAAATCAATTAACAAACTGATAAGGAATGAAGACATGACAAGAACAGAGGCGCGTAAAGCCATGAAACAAGTTGAAGATGTGTTAGGACCGGCACGTAATACACGAAGTCAGTCACGAAAGTTACGAAATACACGAACATAATATATTTTTTTAATTTTTTATATATATAATTTTTTTATTTTTTTAATAAAAGGGTTCTCCCTTCACCTACGAACAAGGTAACGTGAGAAAGAACAAAACCAACGCACGGTTTTCACACCGTGTGGTTCGTAGATGAAGAGGCACGAATTGAGGAATCCTCGCTGTCATGCAACACGGACGTCTCCGCGGACCAGACAGACTATTCGGCAGGCT
>Ga0255106_1000137_pt1 | contig 18434 bp, 11 predicted proteins | sample Law_Cont_RepB_8h_FD_188453 | JGI IMG/M metagenome (GOLD analysis project Ga0255106, IMG submission 188453) | Freshwater microbial communities from St. Lawrence River, New York, United States - Law_Cont_RepB_8h | ecosystem: Environmental > Aquatic > Freshwater > River | place: USA: New York...
TTGCTAGTGATGCGGCACAAAATACTTCATCGACATACTCATCCACATTTACTGTAGATAAAGTTGCTCCTACACTGACTTTAAATGGGTATAGCTGGGGAGAGGTATTAAATACAAATGAGAGTGCGCAATCGGGGACAATTTCGTTTACCACAACAGCGGAGGATGGACAATTGGTAGAAGTTGGATTGAATGGCGTATCGTATACTCCATCTGTAACAAACGCTACGGCATCACTTACTTTATCATCAACGGTATTAACTGGGTTAACGAGTTCGTCATATAGTTTAACGTACAAAGTAGCAGATATATCTGGAAACGAATCTGGCACTTATTCATCTACGCTTCTTACCGATAAATCTGCACCTACAGTTTTATCTGTTTCCGGAACAAATGGAAATTACAAGTTAGGAGCACCTATTCAATTAGAAGTTCAATTTAGCGAACCAGTAGTGATAACAGGAGTTCCTAAATTAGCACTAACCACAGGTGGTACCTTAGCAGCAAACGCAAGTTATGTATCGTTCAATTCAACGACAAATTCTGGAGTATTTAGCTACACGGTTCAAATAGGGGATCAGACAAATTCTTTAGAATATGCATCAATCACTGCACTAACCTTAAATGGAGGAACAATTAAAGATGTACAAGGTAATGATGCGGTATTAGATTTACCTACGTTAGGTAATTCCAATACCTTATCTTCTACTTCTGATATTGCTATTGATGGGGTTGCACCAGCGATAAGTACAATCAATGCTTCTTGGATAGATACATTTGATGGATCAAATGGCTACCCACCTAAAGCATTAAATATTACAGAAAAAGGGTTAGACCAAACAATTGGAGTGATTACTACCGGTGTTGAGGATGGTCAGGTAGCAACCATTAGGTTGGTTACAACGGGCTACAGTAAAACCTATACTGGAACGATTCTAAATAATAGCCTAACGGTAAATGTTCCTAGGGCAGATTTAGCGCCTATTGTACATGGGATAGACTATCAGGTATTTGCTAGTGCTGAAGACATAGCCGGCAACACGACGCCGTTGTATAATATAACGTTTGATGCTGATTTTACGCCGCCAGGTATTCAGCTTGTTCATGGAGAAAAAACAAGTGCCAATTACAATATTTTAGATTATGTAGAAAAGACCTACAGAAACGGCCAACGTCTGGACATTTATTTAAAAATGAATGATGTAAGCGTTACTGTTACTGGAAGTCCATACTTGATGTTTGATCTTGGAGGAACAACGAAGAGGGCAGATCACAATAGATTAATTAGTAATTCGGGAGTGAAGGCTTTCTCTTATACTATTCAGCCTGGAGATGTGGATCTGGATGGTATTTCAATTCCTAATGGTACCCACTTGTTTTTAAATGGCGGATCCATGAGGGATGCCTCTAGTAACTTTGTTACTGAAACGGCATTGATTTTCAGAGATCAAGACACGCGTAATTTAAGTAAGCTCAAAGTAAATGGGGCGCTTCCTGTGGTTACAATTGCAAATGTGAGTTGGGGTGATACGCTCAATCTGACGGAGTCAAGTGCTTCAGGAACAATTTCCATTACAACTACAGATTTAGAAGAAGGACAAGTCGTACAATTATCCATTACAAATACTGCTACCAATCAGTCCAATACGTATACCTCTACCATTACATCGGGAGGAGCACAGATAGAACTTGATGCGACTACCTTAACATCGTATGTAGATGCAAATACGTATAGTATAACGGCGGTAGCTTCTGATTTAGGGGGAAATGCATCTTCGGTAGCTTCTGTTACCTTCACAGTAGATAGGACGGTGCCGCAGGTTTTAACTAGTTCAAATAGTTGGGGCTCAATTTTAAATATTGCTGAATCTGCGTTAAGTGGTGTGATTAGTATTACCACTACGGGAGCATCTGATGGGGATAATGCTACTTTAGCGATAGGTGGTGGCAGTTATACGAGTACGATTACGTCTAATGCGGCTTCGTTTACTGTATCCGCTACTTATTTGACCTCGTTAGTGGATGGTTCAACTGTGAGTTATACGGTAGTTGCTAGTGATGCGGCACAAAATACTTCATCGACATACTCATCCACATTTACTGTAGATACTAAGGCACCGTCAATTACAATAACTAGTACCTTGTCACGACTTGCGCCAGGTCAGCAAACTACTTTGACATTTACATCTTCAGAACCTATAACAAATTTTGATTTAAATGATATCACGGTTTCTACTGGATCGGTTTCTGACTTTACGATCGTCAATTCTCAGGATTTCACGGTAAAATATACATATCCATCTATAACTGCAAATGATGTTACATTTAGTTTATTGCCAGGTAAGGTTGATGATCTAGTTGGAAATAGTAATACATTAACATCAACATTAACATTGGTACTTAATTCAGGACCTGTTGGTAGTCCTGTTCCAATAATTATCACTCAGGATGACCCTGATATGGTCATAAATTTAACTAATGGAATGTCTGATCCAGATGGTGATTCGTTACAAGTGAATAATCTTCAAGTTGTATATACAATGTCGACTGGAGGAAGTCAATACACGACTGTAAATAATCAAGTGTTGGCAAATAAATTCTCAAAAATCGTATCGACACAATCATTGAATGGCAATGAATTAGCTATCAATACATCGAAATCTAAATTTTTGATGGGTATTCAAACGGGTAAGATTGAAATAAGTTACGATATTTCTGATGGCACTTATGCGTTAAGAGTAAATAATGAGATCGTAATCATGGGTAAAAATGATGCTCCTGTCGGCTCAGATTTAATTGAAACCAGAACTTTCCAATTGGATTCAAGCGGTCAAAAATTAAAAGATATTCAGGGGAATGATTTAACAGCTGAAATTAAAGAAGATTTTCCAGTAAACTCCTTTGTTTCTGCAACTGATAATGATGAAGGTGATCAAATTAAATACATTTTAGGTTCAACTGATTCTCTAAAAAATGGGAAATTGGATTTTGATTCTACTAATGGTAATTACAAATATGTTCCAGTGTTACATTTTTACGGAGATGTGTTTTTCGACTATTATGTTGAAGATTTATTTGGTATAAGAAAAGGACCATATAAGGTAGTTATCAAAATTGCTGAGAGGCCAGATGACGATGGTATCCCTACTGTTTTAGAAACAATAACTAAAAACACTGATTTGGATGGAGATGGTGTTCCAGATAGGAAGCAGGCAAATATCAGTAATTTCCCAATGACTAGCGCAGCCGAATTTAGCGCTGGTAAAAATTGGGCATTAGGTAATGGTGGTGTTAAGCCTGATTCGAGTAATGTAGGATCAATTTTGATTGGTGATTTAGGTCTGAATGGAACTGATACAAGTCGTGGAAAGTACCGATTAGATTTGAATGCTAAATTAAAGGACATAGGCATTTTGCCAAAACCAGATTCTATTTCAAGTAACTTTGCTTTTAATTCTGACTTATTTCAATTTTCTATTGTACCAGAAGCAAATAAATCATTAACCGATTTAGATAATGATTTATCAAATGGTTTACAAACACGTGTTGTAATAAACCTTCCAAAACCAATTGCAGCAACAACTTATTTGAAAAAACTAGCCAATGGAAAGATTATAGTGTTTAAAGATGATCAAAGTTTAGATACTTGGGATGATGGAGCAACACTTATTGATGCAAATGGGGATGGGCTAGTTGAAAGAATAGTTATTACAATTACGGATAATGGAATAGGTGATTCGGATCCTACACTCGGTAAAATAACCGATCCGGGTGGACTTGGTATTGTTAAACCAATAATTGACGATGTAATAATTGACTCCTTGGCTGAATCACAAAGAAACGGAAAAATTATTTTTGATTTCAATGATAAGTTTTCGAATAGTGATCTCGATCTTGAAAATGATTCTCTAACATATTCTTTTTCAAGTAGCACTAACCCTGCTATTATAAAAGCAATTGGTATTAATGAAAAAACGGGTCAAGTATTTGTGAAGGATAGTACTTATTTTGATTTTGAACTTTTCGTAAACAATAATGATATTTCTAGAATTAAGTTTGATGTAATCGTGGCTGATAAGTATTCATTCACCGATACAGCATCTGTAGATTTTGGTATATTAAATATTGATGAGATCCCATTAATCATTTCGAAACAAGAAATCAATTTTATCGAAAAGCAGCCTAGTAGTACTGTTGTAATTGCAATTGAAACGATTCCGGATTATAAGGATATTACCAAATTTTCAATAGTTAACGGTAAAGATGGCAACTATTTTTCTTTAGACTCAATTAACGGTAATCTTAGATTTAAAATTCCGCCAAGATTTAGAAAAAAGAAACAATATAAATTAGATATTCAAGCAATTGATATAAACGGCAAATCTGATCAAATACAGCTTAATATTAACATAATTGGAATTGAGGTATTACCAAATACTAATATGCCAGATATATTTAAAACATATGGTGATGGTAAATTTAAATTAAAGACAAATACTAATAGTAACGGCAGTATAACATATGAGATAAGTGATTCAAGTGTTGCAATTATAAAAGGAGATTCATTGACAATTATCGGGTCAGGAATTGCAAAAATTAAAGTTTCTCAAGAGGAAGATTCTTTAAACAATTATTTACCATTTGAGTTCTATACAGATTTAATTGTTAACAAAGCAAAACTGAAAATTACTGCTAGAAATAACGAAAGATGTTTTGCATCCAAGGATCCAAAATTTGATTATTTTATAACTGGCCTTGTTAATGGAGAAGACACTTCTGTTTTTTCTAATAAAGTTGAGTTGATTTCTGATGCTGATATTAATTCAGCTCCTGGTAATTATTCAATCATACCTGGTGGTGTAACTGCGAGAAATTATTCGATTGAATATGTAAATGGGGTTTATTTGATTAGAAATCTTCCTAGTTCTGCTGAAATTAGGTCTAAGTCAAATTACGTGTGTGAAGGAGATAGTATAATTTTACGTGTAGATACTGGCTATCGATATACATGGTTTAGAAATGATACAATAGTATTTCTGGCTAAAAATGATAGTTTAGCTGTATTTGATAGTGGTAATTATAAAGTTAAATTAGAAAATCAGTATGGTTGTGAATTAACTTCTAAAGTTGATTATAATATCAAAAAATATTTTGCACCTGTGCCAGAATTCGACTTTCAATTTTATTGTGTTGATAAGCCAGTTTATTTTACAAACAAAACGAATCATTCAAGATCAGGGCCCGTAAAATATATATGGAACAACGGTAGTGGTGGATTAAGTAATTTAGAAAATCCTATATTTACCTATGCCACTACTGGTACTAAATCAATTGTATTATCTGTTATTCCAGAATTTTGTCCAGTACTTAAAAAAGAAATTATAAAACCAATTTCAATTGAGGAGCCAATTCCGGCCAAAAAATTAAACGGAGTTGATGCACTTACATTTAATTCAACTCAATTGAATGCTCGATTGTTTGATAGATTTCAATATGAATGGTCACCTACAGTTAATTGGTCTAATAGCTATCGAATACCAAATCCATTAGTCATAATTAGTAATGAAACTTTATTCAAGATAAAAATGACAGCCCCTTCTAGTTGTGTTACAGTTGATACAATGTTAGTTCGTGCATTTACGAAAAGAATTTATCTTCCAAATACATTCACTCCTAATGGCGATGGGGTCAATGATATCTTCCAGATCAATCCTGTTGAAATAAAGGAATTAAAATATTTCAGAATAATAAATCAATGGGGTGCAAGGGTTTTCGAAACTCGAAATTTAAGAGAGGGTTGGGATGGTAAACTCAATGGAGCAAATCAACCTATTGCAACATATACTTGGATATTAGAAGCAGTTGATACTGACGGAAATCCGGTTAGAGAGACAGGCTCTGTAACTTTATTAAGATAACTAAGCCAAATTCAGATAATATGAAAAAATATATACTACTTATTGGTTTAGCATACTTTAAAGTTTTTATTGCATCAGGTCAGGATCCTTTTTTTTCTCAATTTTTCGTTTCTCCGATGACAATTAATCCTGCATTAATTGGTAATGATTTAGTTAAAAGCACAAGGGTTCAATCAAATGCTCGTAATCAATGGTGGGGTGGAACTTCATTACCATACTCAACTAAAACGATTCAAATTGAAAGGAGATTAAATTCTCGAAATTCAGAGAATAATGAAATTGTTTTGGGACTAATGTTTTTAAATGAAAGATCTAATGGCGGTATATTGAGTAATACCTTTTTTTCGGGAGCTGTGAATGTTAAAAAAAAGTTGGATGAAAAAGGGAATAGTATCATAAGTGGTGCTCTCTCTTGTTCATACAACAATCGAATGATTGATCTATCAAATGCTACATTTCAATCTCAATTTGGTAGTTTTGGATTTATACGAACAGCAAGTAATTATGATCCAATTTCTACTTTTAATTTAAATTCTAAATATATTGATTTTAATGCTGGCCTAAACTATGAAAAGAAAAGTCAAAAATTTGATTTTAATATAGGTGGTACATTATTTCATGTAGGTAAACCTGATGAAGGATTTGCGCCTAATGGTAAATATCCTATTGATTTTAGAAAAGTAATTACAAGTTCAATCAAATATCGAAGTGAAAAAAATAAAGAGGTAGAATTTTTGGCAAATTTTCAAAATCAAAACAAATCAAGTTTGCTTACATACGGTACAACGTATTCTCTGATTTTTGATGAAATAAAAGGGTCAAAATTAACATATGGATTATTTCACAGAGTCAATGAATCTATTTATCCTTATGTAGGAATTAAATATAATGGAATGAATCTAGGTTTCAGCTATGATATCATTACAGGGTCCGCAAAAACATCTTTTAATACTGTGCAAAGTTTTGAATTATCTTTAGGTTATGTATTTGGAAATTAAGAATTAAATAAAATCATATATTTCTTTTAATCAGAAAAATATTATTTATGTTCAGATTTAAGAATAGGATAAAAAAAGATATGATTCCAAATAGGACTATTCAAGTTAATGGTTATACTAATTATAAAACTAGTTTGTTGGTAAAATATACCTCGTTTAATAATCAAGATAAAATATTTGAATCTTTAATTGGCTCTTTCAATTTTCGTATTGATATTAATTCCTCTACTGATTTTAAAATCTCCTTTTATGTTAACAATCCATTAATGAAAAAGGATTTAATACTCTTCGTTTCACTGAAAGAGCTTGAAGAGGATCTTTCAATAATAAAGGAGTTGAATAAAGAATTTTTAATTGGTATAAATTTAGATCAAATTCAATGGAATTCCATTGAATTTTAAATTTGAAAGATGGGAAGGATTAAAAACTATAAAAAAACGAGTTGCTTTAAAAAACTATCATCAAGGGAGATGCAAGTTACGTTAGCTATAATTGATGAAATGTGTACATCAGAGATTAGTAAAAATTTTGGAATAAAAAGTAACACTGTATCTACAGTAAAAAAGAATATTTTTATAAAGCTCAATATTAAGTCAGATATTGGTCTATATAAACTTGCTTTAAAAGAAGCACTTGTCAATTAAATTTTAATAACATTTACTTATCATAATAAATGTACTGTTTACGAAGACACCTAATAGTTATTAGAATTCTTTTTTAAGGTGGCTTACTTGTAGTAGAGAAATCTTTAAAGCAAGTTTTTTATTTATATCCGCTTATCTTATAAAAATTTGGTAGAGTTATAGAAAAGTTCTTATATAAACTTATCTTAATAATTCATCTATTCTTTTATAAATAGTTTCATCTTCCCCAACATATCTTTCTAAGATTTTACCATTTGGGTCTATTATTATTTTTGTTGGAAAACCAGCTACAGAAAACTGTAATATAAAGTCTTCATTAGTTGAACTAAGTATATGATTCCATTGATATTTTGGATTGTCAAGAATAAATTTTTTCCATCTAATACCTTTATCAGATTCTGATGCAACACCTAAAATCTCCATTTTATCTTTGTATTTATCTAAATATTCTTTCATTTTTGGCATTCCTGCTATGCAAGGACCACACCAGGTTCCCCAGAAATCAATAATAACATATTTTCCCCTGAGTGATGATAATTCAAATTTATTTCCAGAATATGTATTTTTCGTACTGATTTCTGGAACTATTTTTCCAACAGCTGCAGCAGAAAATCCTTGAATTCTTTTTTGTACTTCATCGTAATATATATTACCAGTAAGAAGTCTATTATCCATCATATTATAGAATTCTGTTGCTAAGATATTTGATACCTGTGATCGGATCAACATATCTGATAATTGCCAGGCTGCTGAAGCTAAATTCGGAAAATTTCGAACAAATGCATGTTTGTATTCAACTATCTTTTTATCCAATAAAGATGCTGATTCTTTCATTTTTTTAATTACAGTAGTGTCTGTTACAAGCTTATTTGAGATTTTAACACTGCTATTTACACTCTCATTTAGTAAAGGGTAAATTACACGGTTCAAATTAGCAAAAGCATTGTTATTTTCTTCGCCATAGGGATATGCATCTGCAAAATCTGTAATCTCACCAGTAAATTTTAAATTAAATCCGGGAGCAGCAAAGAATTGTAAAGTTGATGATTTGGCAGGGTAGTAGCCATTTCCTGTTCTTTTTATTACTCTCTCAAGATTAGGGCTGATATTGGCGTACAAGAACTTTTTTATTGGGGCAGTATAAGTAAATGATTCGTTTACAACAAGTATTGAATCTTTACTATAACCATTTGGAAGCTCTTTATCAAAAATAAATAGAGTTAGATATTTAGAGTCAAGACCCTTGATTTTTCCGCTTATTGTGAACGTTTTTTCTTGTGCAAATAAATTTATTGAACAAAAAAGTGTAAATAATATTAATTTTCCTCTCATGATTATTCAGGATTAATAATCCCATATTTAATTTATTCGTTTATTGTATTTTTTCTCAAATTATTTTAGTCTTTATTTAGCAATCGTCTAATTCTCTTTGAATAAGGTTTGTTAATAAATATTCTGTAATAATTTTCCCCTTCCCGAAATAAGTTCGTTGTTGTGAATTGGTAAAGCGTATTTACGTGAATTTTTTTCAAGTTGATACGTTTGAATTGGCTTTGTTACATCAGGTCCTGAAATAGTAATAGGATAAAATTGTTTTGTTACTATAACATCATCATTAGGGTCAGAATTATTATTATATCTTCGAAGATCAAACCAGCGCTGCACAAATGGAATTTCTCTTCTCCTTTCTTGTAAAATTTTTGTAATTGCTTCTGATTGATTTGCTGCTGTTAAATTAACTAACGCACCAGGTCTTATTCTCTTTGCTCTTAATACATTTACAGCTGTTAGGGCTCCATTTATATCTCCATTTCTTGCCATGCACTCTGCCTTAATTAAATACATTTCAGCTGTAGTTGGTCCTGAAGGTATTCTGTCTTTGAAGAAAAAAATGTATCCTGGTAAACCATTTGTTGGTGTGTTGGAGCCAAAATAGTAGCTGTAATTTTCCACAATATGAAATTCATATCGTCTATCATTAGATTTATCGTATAAATCCAACAGTTCTTTGCTTGGTAAATAGAACCAAGAGCCAAAATTTTGAACTCTGAAATATAAAAACTCTTTCCATCCAAAAAAATCTACGAGATTAGTCTGATTATTGTGTGTGAAAGGGAATTGGCATGTGAATGGTGAACCACCGGTTACACTATATGTAAATGGTGTTCCATAATACATTTCCGTTGGGTTATTATAATCAACAAGTCTGCTATACTCGCCAAGGGCTAGATTTGCATACTTTAATGCTTCCGTATAATTATTTCTGTTAAGATAATATCTAGCTGCAAATCCATTTACTGCGGCAGTACTACCTCTCCAATGTTCAGGTTTGCCTCCAACTAATAATGGTTTATTAATTTTCAAAGCTTCTGCTAAGTCTGATTCAATAAACTTGTAAGTTTCTTCTAAACTAACACGAGTTAGATCTTCTTCAAAACTTGTAGATTTTTTGATTGGCAAACCCATTTCACTTTTATTTGTATTAGTATAGGGAAGGCAGTATGTATTTGCTAATTGCCAATATGCATATGCTCTTAATAGGTGTGCTTCTGCTTTTAGTCTAGCTCTATCAGCTTCCGTTCCACCTGTTACTTTATTTAAATTTTCTAGAACTGCATTTGCATAAAATACATCTCTCCATTCTCCTGAACCAGAGGCCCATAAAGCATCCGAATTAGCTGTCAATTTATTGTATTCTATATCCCAGAATGCTCTAAAAATGTTTGGTAGGAACGTGAAATTACCTCTTTTATTATCATATGTTTGTGCATTAAGCCCATAATCATCAGTACCCATCCATGATGGGTTTTCGTCACTATATAATGAACCATATTGTTCCATGAGAGCATTTAAGTGTTCGATAGATTCAAGTGGGATAGAGGAATTTTTACTAATTGGTTCATCAAGAAATTTTTCGCAGGCCGAAAAGCTTGTCACTAAGAACAATAAAGTACAAATCGTTAGTTTATCTATAAAATTTTTCATATTGATCATTTTGATATTTTAAAAATCAAATTTTACTCCTATTGTGAATTTAGGTCTAGGATTTAAAGTTCCGAGAGCATATAGTGGATCCTCTCCATACTTGTTAGATAGTATTACAAATAAATCGTTACCCTGAACAAATGCTTTCAAATTATTTATTCCAACTTTATTTAAAACTTTTTTATTTAAAGTATAAGTTAGATTGATTTCTTGCATGCGAAACCATGAAGCGCTCTCACCAAGGTAAGAGAGATTCCTATAAAATCTATCCCAAAAGAAAAATCTTGGTTCATTTGGATTAGTTGGCAATGTAAGTATTTCACTAGATTTACTATTTTGAGTTGCATCAAGAATTTCTCTTACAAATCTATTAGGTAATACTCTACCACCAAATTGTACTGGGTAATTAAAGCCCTGACGTTGAAAAACATGTCCAAGATTTGCAGTTACAATGAATGATAAATTTATTGCCTTGTAATCTAAGCTACTTGAAAGACCTAATGTATATGGAGCAACCATTGTACCTACATTATCTAAGTAGGTTCTTCCATCACCAGGAATAAATGAAGCCATATCAAAATTTGTAGAATTAGGGCCTAATACTGTTGGCTGAGGAAAAGGGGTAGCTGAATTAAAGCCCATATATTTATACATCCAAAGTGTATTAGCATTATAACCAACAGCATAAGAGGCTGTATTTCTACCAACCAGAGAAAACGAATTGTATTGTGTAAGAAATAAGTCTGTAATTTCATTTTTGTTATAGGAGAAATTGAGATTTGATCTTAACTGAATATCTTTTGAAATTTTAAAAGTAGTTCCAATTTCTAATTCAATCCCTTTATTTACCATTGCTGCATTGTTAAGGAATTGAGACGTACTTCCATTTACGGCTGGAATCGCAACAAAGGCTAAAAGATCTTTACCTCTTCTTTGATAGTAATTTATACTTCCAAATAATTTGCCTTTAAAAATAGAGTAGTCTATTCCAATATTAGCTGTACCTGTTTTCTCCCAGCGTAATGTTGGATTACCTAAACTAGAAAAGAAAGCAGTAAATTGATTTGTATAAATATTCGGTGTCGCACCAAGGCCAATTAATGGCATAAAAGAGGTACTTCTATCTTGGTTTCCATTATAACCATAAGTTGCTTTAATCGTAAGTCTGTCAATAAAGTTTATCTTAAAAAATTTTTCCTTCCATAACTGCCAACTTGCACCTACAGACCAGAATGGATTATACCTTAATTTCGGGTTGTTAGTTACAAAGTTTGCTCCATCTGCTCTTGCACTTCCTGACAATGTATATTTACTATCATAGGTATAAGCTACATTACCAAAAGCTGAGAAAAACCGATCAGTTGTGTAACCAAATGAATTGGTGTAACCGAAAGTTGTTATCTGATTCACCCAATTTCTAATTGTCAGATTTGTAGCTGGTAGTGTTCCATTTTGCCCTCCATTTACAGGTGTTCCACCTGGTCCATTTGGAAATGTGCCCAACTGTAAAGTAGCATCATTATATCCATAAGTCGTGGGTTGACCAAATGTCTGTATTACTCTACTTTGTTGTTCAGTACCTGCTAAAAAATTAACTTCATGTTTTGACATGATAGTTTTATTAAATCGTATGAGGTTTCTAAAATTCCATGCAATTGCTTGACTTCTACTTTGATTTAATATGCCACCTTTCGGTAAATTTGGAATAGGGGCTGTTGTCATAGCATTTGGTATTGTGGGATTCCAGAATGCAGCCTGGTTAACGGTTATTCTTGCATTATAACTATTTATGCCGTCAAAATTTCTAGTTTGAGTGTTAAAATTTTCGTACTGGATGCTAGTTTCAATACTAAGCCCCTTAACGGGCTTTATAACAATTCCAGTTTGTAATCTTGCATTATATTCCAAATTCACATTACTTCGACTTTTTGTTTCTCGTATGATGTTATAACTCCAGTCATTAAATGGGAAAAGTTGTGTTGGTATTTGCCTTTCTATTAATGGAGTATAATATCTTTCAGATGTAGATCTATAATTTCCGTTAGGGTCAATAAGCATTTCATAAGGTGCAAGTCTTTGTATATCACTTAGTGTTGCTCCATTATTTGTAAACTTATTATACTGTACCATTGTGCTTAGATTAAAATCAAGCCATTTTTTTATTGTTGCCAAGTTTCTATAATTAAGAATAAACCTATCATTAAACGTTTCTTTAAAATTAGATTGATTTTGCTCAAACATAAACGATAACGCATTACTCATTCTCTCGGTAGAACTAAATAAACTTAGATTGTATTGTTTAGTAATTGGATTCTCAAGTAAGTGGTCAGATATTTGCTGACTATTATTTAAGCCTTTTAAACTGTCTAATATAAAATCCCTTCTAGAAGGGGACATAAATCCAAGTTTAGTTTCATTTAAAGCCGTCTGACCAGGAGTCATATTATATCCAAATTGAGTAACTATTCCATTATTTGCAGTAGCACCCCATTTGTCAAATGATAGTTTTTCGTACTCTACTTGGTCTGATGAGGACGCAAGGGGGTTGGAATATTTTAAATCTATTTTACCACCAATACGCGTAAAGGCACTAAATTCTACTTTTAAGGGTGTCCCTTTTTTTGCATTTTTTGTAGTTACCACAATAACACCATTTACAGCTCTCGAACCCCAAATAGAAGATGCTGCTGCATCTTTTAAAATAGTTATTGTTTCTACATCACTTGGATTTATGGTATTATAATTTCCCTGTATCGGAAAACCATCAACTACAACCAATGGTTCTTGGTTGGCATAAAGAGTAGATAAACCTCTTATTTGGAAAAAAGGATTCCCTTCTTCATCCATCCTGAGTGCCTGTACACCAGCTACCTGACCTACAATGCGTGAAGAAATATTTGTAGACGGTTTTCCTAATTGTTCCTTGCTTATTGTTCCAAAGGATCCCGTTGCCCTTTCTTTTGGAATAGTTTGGTATCCTGTTGATACAACTACTTCCTCGAGTTGTTCATCTGATTCATTTAGAACAATATTAGCAGTAATTGCATCTGCATTAACGACTAATTCACTGGTTTTCAATCCCACATAGGAGAAAACTAAAGTTTGAATTCCATTAGCTAGACCTATGGTGTATTTACCATTGATATTGGTTTTTACACCCTGTTTACTACCCTTTACGCTAACATTTGCATTTGGTAGAGGTTGTTTATCTGGTCCCAAAACAGAACCAGTTACTTGCCTGGTTTGTTGGGCATGAGATGTTAGCAAACTAGAAAAGCAAAATAAAAACAGCACAATTATTTTAAATGTGTATTTCATATTTTCATGAATTAAGTTAAAGATTCCATAATTTATTAAAGAGCTTGTTTTTCTTACAAAAAATTATGCAAACGACCCGATATTATTGACAAAAAGGGTTTTATTAGAAAAATTGCTTAAACTCATCCCCTGGAGCGCAGCAAATTGACCATCCAGCTAAAGAGTTAAAGAGTAATTGTTTGGGAAGCCATAAATAATGAAGTTGGTACTTAAACCAACACAGTAGACTATAGTTAATAAACCCAACGCTATGCTCAAGTTAAGACGGGGACTTAGGTATTTTACCGAAGCAACTAGTAAAAAACAAATCCGTACTATAACGGGCGTAGCCTGTAATACCTTAAAAGGTATATTGCTAGCTTATTATCACTATTCATATCATTAAAGGATATCGCACTAAACTGCGACTATGAGTTAGAGCAATTATTTGCAGAACCTCCACCTGTCGAAAACGACGATCTTTTTTTCATTATTACATAATTTTATTACTATTGAAATACAAAAACATAAAGTTGAAGTGAACAAAGAGTTGCCGATTAACATTTATCATGCCGAAGATTTACAATCTGTATATTAAATGTAAGTTTATATAATATGCTTCCCTGACTTCTTAGTAGCACTTTTAGTCTATACCAAACTAAGAGGTTACAACCTCAAAATTATAGTCCTAATGCACATTAAAAATTTTGATAACTTTAATGTACTATAATAAAATTGTATGCAATGATATTTAACTACGGAATTGATCATTTGACAGTAGATACAGTGATGGGAATCGCCAATGGAACCATAAAAGGCGTAATGAATAAGCAGGCTATTAAAAAGGTAAATGCCTGCAGAAAAATGGTGGAGAAGATGGCTAGCTCCAATAAAGCAGTATATGGTATTAATACTGGTTTTGGCCCCATGTGTGATGTACAAATTACACCCGCAGAAACAAATAAACTTCAAGAAAATTTATTAATCTCACATGCAGTAGGTGTAGGTAATGCGATTAGTCCTAGCTTATCTAAAATCATGATGATCTGTAAAGTGCATGCACTGTGTCAGGGTTATTCAGGTATAAGATTAGAAGTGATTGAAAGAATATTATTTTTTATTGACAATGATTTGTTACCTGTGTTGCCAGAACAAGGATCGGTTGGCGCATCGGGAGATCTTGCCCCATTGTCCCATTTATTTTTACCCTTAATTGGTGAAGGAGAATTTTGGGCAGAAGGTGAAATTGTTTCTGCTAAACAAGTTTTATCAAAACATAGCATAGTCCCAATACAATTAGCAGCAAAAGAGGGGTTGGCATTAATCAATGGCACTCAATTTATTTTAGCACATACCATTATAGGCTTAAATAAAATGGACTACTTGCTTGACTTAGCAGACGTTGCAGGAGCCATGAGCATTGAAGGTTATCAAGGAAGCGCTTCGCCTTTTAAAGAAGCCTTACATAAAATTCGTCCATTCAAGGGAAGTATTGAAGTGGCGGCACGCATGCGAATATTATTAGATAATTCTCAAAATTTAGCTTCTCATAAAGATTGCGCGCGAGTACAAGATCCTTATTCCATGCGTTGTATACCACAAGTGCATGGTGCTTCAAGAAATGCTTATTATCACTTAAATGAATTGGCAGAAATAGAAATGAACTCGGTTACAGATAATCCAATCATATTGAGTGATACCGAGGCAATTTCTGGAGGTAATTTTCATGGCCAGCTGTTGGCCATGGCATTGGATTACAGTTCAATTGCTGTTTCGGAGTTAGGCAATATATCAGACAGAAGATCCTATTTGTTGATTGAAGGAAAATTTGGTTTGCCCAGATTATTGACATCAGCTGGCGGGTTAAATTCTGGTTTTATGATTCCTCAATATACTACGGCTGCGCTAGTAAGTGAAAATAAATCATTATGTTTTCCCCCTTCTGCAGATAGCATTCCTACTTCATTAGGTCAGGAAGACCATGTTTCCATGGGAAGTATATCTGGAAGAAAATTCAATCAAATATTATGTAATCTTGAAAAAATATTGGCCATCGAATTATTATATGCGGCGCAAGCCATGGAGTTTAGACGACCTAATACTTTTTCTACCATCATCGAAAAAAATATTAAAATAATTAGAACTAAAGTGGCTAAACTAGAAGAAGACCGTCTCTTGAAAGACGATATCAATGCCATTATATCAATGGTTTCTAATCAAACCATCATTGTTAAATAAAATATTTACATGAATTTTAAAGAACAAATACAAGAAGGTATTCCAACTAAGTTGCCAGCAGCTATGAAGTTCTTTGAAGACATACAAAAACTGCCTTTTTTTTACGAGAACACTCATGAATGTCCCAGAACGGTAAAGAACGTTCCCGAACATTAAATACCGTTCCAGAACCGAATAAACCATTCCGGAACGGTAAACCTCCTTGTTTTAAATGCATAATTATGAGGTTTTGAGGTCTGTTTGAGACAACTGTTCTATTAATTCTTGTTTGGTTCTATTTAGTCCGTTAATAATCTCCCTTTGTCGATTATTTCGAAAGCTTAGGTCATCAATCTTTCGTCTAGACCTAATATATTCACCTTTTAAATCATTTAATGATCTGTACTGCAAGTATACGCATCCACCTAATACAAAAGTTGTGATGAGCAGTCCTGCTAAAGTATTGTTTCGGTCATCTGCTTTGGAAAGTTTGCGGCCTATTGCCATGTAATCATAGTTAGTCATTTTTGATAATTTTATGGGTATTTAATTTTGGGTTAGATATTATTTTGAATCCAAGAAATTCGGCATAAAGAAGGCCAGAGTGATAACCAAAGCTTAGATTCTCATAAAGTTTAACGTTGTAAGCGTTTAAAACCTCAGTAGGCACTTCATTGCCATGATCAGCTAAAATTTTTTCAATTTGTCGCTTGGTCTCTCTTTGTACTGCCGAAAAATCTAGTAGGATGTCATCGTAGGGTTGTGTTTTTAAAGCATGTTTTTGTCTCTTGCAGTCGTGAATAACTCCAAACTCGTCTCTCCATCGAGAGCAGTGTGTTTTTGTAGCTCTATCCTGATCTGCGATCGGCTCACCACAGTTTTGGCAAACTCGGCCCAGATGGTAGGTTTTCGCTTTTTTTTCTAGAGATTGAATTTTTTTCTTCATATTCGGGATATTTTATTTGTTAAATATCCCAAAAGTGGGTAATTTAGTCTTATGAAAAAAATTAAACTTAAAGAAATCCAAAAAAATGATCTTGAAGGTGTTGCGCTTCGAGGAAGCCTTTTGGAGAAAAATATAAAGATCAGAGATACCGGCTTTAAGTCCAAATCCTTTCACTACTGGAAAATGAATGGTCTCATTTCATTCGTTGCTGATGGAAAATGGGCTGAAATTAGTTTTATTGAGTATTTGTGGTTAAAAGTTCTGGAGTCCATGCGTGACTTTGGTTGTTCAATTAATTTGATGCAAAAAATTTATTATGATCAATTTATCAAGGCATATGAAGAAGACCTAGGAAAAAATACACTAATTGACAATATTACTTTTTTAAAGAGCCTTAGTAAGATTAGGGATCTTGATGAACAAGAAACGTTTCGATTAAAACATTGTGAAGAAACCCTGAATGATCCATATATAAATATTATACTTAGAACTGAAATTAGTTATTTCTATCAAATGGTATCTATGTGTATTGAAACCGGTACCGAAGCCGGCATAATAATTTATCAAGATGAAACATACGTTATGCTAGGGGATAATAATTTGGAAGTGGATAAATCAATCCCGCATATTTATATTCCAATTTCCCATTTCATAGCTGAGTTATTTATTGATGAGGAAAAAGTTAACTTCATAAATCAGTTAAGGTTGTTTAGTGAAGATGAATTGCGTCTTGTAAAAGAGCTGCGAAACAACAATATTGAAAGGGTTACTATAGTATACGATAGAGAGGCCCGGAAAGTTACTAAAATTGAATATGATAAAACAGGTTTAATGAACGGTGATAAAGCAAAAGAAGTTATGCGAATACTTGGATTAAAGAATTATTCTGCTATCCAATTAAAAACAAGAACAGGCACCTCACTTTCATTTACAAAAACTGAAACAAAATATTTTTAAAGACCCGTTTGATGCGGCTCAGTATAGTAATCGGGTCTCCTCCATTTGATATGGCGAGGCCTCAACTGAGGAAAAATGAAACCCAGTAATGAGTATGAAAAATTAAAAAATGAATTAACTGAAGAAGAATTACTTAAACAATTTGCTAATTTGATAATCGATATTTATTTCGATCAGCTATATGAAAATGAAAAACAGCAGTAGTGCACTTCAAGCAGAGCTTGAAACATTATCTACCCGTAAGTATAAAAGCCATGCTAAAGTTAGAGGTGTCGATGCAGTGGTATATACAAGAGTTAGCAGCCAAGAGCAAGCGGAAAATAACGGGAGTCTGGAGGTCCAACTTAAATACTGTAATAACTACGCAAAAACCAATAGTATTCAAATTAAAGAATACTTTGGTGGCTCCTATGAAAGTGCTAAATCAGACGGTCGTAAAGAATTTTTACGAATGATAGAATATGTAAAAAAG
>Ga0255106_1000165_pt1 | contig 16511 bp, 10 predicted proteins | sample Law_Cont_RepB_8h_FD_188453 | JGI IMG/M metagenome (GOLD analysis project Ga0255106, IMG submission 188453) | Freshwater microbial communities from St. Lawrence River, New York, United States - Law_Cont_RepB_8h | ecosystem: Environmental > Aquatic > Freshwater > River | place: USA: New York...
TATTTCTCAATCAATTCATCGTGTTTTGTGCTGCTATTTCTAAGATAATATATGATTACTATGATTAATATTAATATTAAAATTATTAATGTTATATTTTGAATATTATAACTCATATTACCAATAGAACATTTTTCTATCATATTGAAATTTTTTTCCTAATCTATTATATTTAAGTATTATAATTATTTATTTTTTAGCTTATTGCGAAACTTTACTTAATAAGTTCTTAATAAGCTATAAAGTATCTTGTCGCTTTGTATATCCGGTATTTCCTTTGTTTCCTTTGTTTTTTATAGCTATAATTATTTATAATTATTATTATAGAGCATCTAAAAGCATATCTTGAATATCTATGCCTATTACTTTGAATCACAGTAATATAGGTGTTCAATACAGCACAGGCAGTAATTATATCATAGAGACTGTCAAGAGTGATTTGTATCGTAGAAATGAAATAGTAGATACTATAACCAGAGATAATCTCCAAACGGCTCCTGTAACTCCTATTATAAGTATTCAAGAAGGTAGCAATGTATATGCGGTAGAATCCTATACATACTCGGGGACTGCTAATACAGCAGATTTTACTCGCGTTTTTCCCAAGAGCACAACTTGCGATATCTTGATTGTTGGCGGTGGCGGAGCGGGAGGACGAAGAGCTGGTGGTGGCGGTGGCGCGGGTGCATTAATATATCATAAAAATCAAATACTAAATGGAACATATAATATCAAAGTAGGGAAGGGAGGTAGAGGTGTATTTTTTTCAGAAGCACAGGCTATAAATAATGGCAGAACAGGTTATGATACTTCGGGATATAATGGAGAAGATAGTCAATTTATAAAATCAGATAATACAAAGGAATATTTAGCAAAAGGAGGAGCTGGAGGATACGGTGGCGGAGGTTCTCCAAATAATACAGGTGGTAGTGCTGGAGGTGGAAATTATACGCCGAATGCAACATCATTATTAACAACACAGAATAAGTTTAATAATTCAATTGTAAATATTATAAGTAGTTCTACATATGATAATACTGGTTTAACTTATCCCGAGGGTTGTTATGGGCGTCGCGGTGGAATACAAGTAAATAATTTCAAAGGTGGCGGCGGAGGGGGTGCCGGTGGTGCAGGGATGAACCACGCAGAAGAAACCACCGTTGATGATGGTTATGGTGGTTTAGGTTTAGCAATAGATATTACAGGTACATCTGTTTTATATGCTGGTGGTGGGAATGGTAGTGATTTTAGCGGTTCAGTATCACAAGTTTTTGACCCTTCATATTCTACTATTCAATTAAGAGGAGGTGGTGGTTATGGAAGTGATACTGGTACAGCTCAAAATGGTTTAGATGGAACAGGAGGAGGAGGTGGAGGACAAGGAAACGATACACAAACAAGTGGTGCTGGAGGTTCAGGTATAGTAATAATAAGATATTTATTGGGAACTATACCTGCTAATAATCTTTTGACGAATGCGAATGAACCTACATTTACATCAAGTATAACACCTCCAATAACACCTACTTTATTTACTTTTAAACATAAAAGAGGTACAAATACACAAGAAATATATACTATAACATTTGATACTGATACTTTGTGTGATATTTTAATAGTAGGTGGCGGCGGTTCTTCCGGCACAACAGGAGCAGTACACGAACCTGGCGCTGGTGGCGGTGGAGGTATAGTGTATATGGTAAATAAAACATTAATAGGAACATATAATATAAGGGTTGGAAAAGGAGGTATAGACAGTAATGGTTATGATAGTGAAATTAGAGATATCAATAATAATCTTGTTAATATTGATAGTATAAATTTAGTTGGAAAAGGTGGTGGGAAAGGAGGGAATTCTTATGTTATAGGTTCTGTTGGTGGTTCAAGCGGTGGAAATGCTGGATATGTTGGAGACACCCCTGCTGTGGCAACACAAGGTAATACATTTTGGGACGGAACGCAATACGTACAAGGTGGATTTAATGGCGGTATAGGTTCTGGTGGTATCGGTGGCGGTGGCGGTGGTGCTTCTTCAAATGCATCTACAAGTACTGGAGGTAATGGAAGATTAGTAACTATAACAGGATTTAATCAATATTATGGCGGAGGAGGAGGAGGGGCAAATGGAGGTTATGGTGGTTTAGGCGGGGGAGGTAGTGGAAGAATAAGTGGATACGGAGATGGTGTAAAAGGTACAAATGATTTAGGTGGAGGAGGTGGAGCACCATTCTATTCATCTCCAGGATATAGGCACCCGGGAGGTTCTGGTATTGTAATAATAAGAGCATATAAAAACATTATTGATAAAAATATATTAACATTTAGACATAGTGAAAATTATAGTGAACCTCAAACAAGATATGATTTTACTTTTACAAAAAATACTGTATGTGATTTACTTGTTGTTGGTGGAGGAGGAGGCGGAGGTGGTGCAGGAGGGTCTGGTGGTGGCGGCGGAGTAGTAACATATAACAATGTAAACTTTACAGCAGGGATATATACTATTCTTGTAGGATACGGAGGATTGTGCAGTGTTAATAATAATGGTATATCAGGTTTTAATGGAAATAATAGTTCAATAAATGGTAATAATATTAATATTGAGGCAGCAGGAGGTGGTGGTGGCGGACAATATAATAGTAATCAGGCGCCAACCCCGCAAGTTATTACTTATATTAATCCATTAACAAATATATCTACTAAATCACAAGGAGGAGGCGGAGGTGTTCGTTTTAATTCAATACCTTATGTTTTTGATAGTTCTTTATCTGGAATAGGCGGTATTAATACTGATAATAATGCAGAAACAGGGGGGGCGGGCGGAGGAGCTGCACCTAATATTTTGGGAGGAAATGGAGGAAATTCATTTAAAACAGATAGTGTTAATAGTACTTTGGGAAATGGAGGTGCAGGTATAATTTCTACAATTACAGGGATTCCAATAGAATATGGCGCGGGAGGTTCAGGCTCGCGATGGAATGCGGGTTTTGAAAATACAATATTCGGAATGTCTACAGGAGGAGGAGGATATGCAGAATTTAAAGATATAAATAATAAAAACTATATATATAATTATTTTAATGGTTCGCCAGGTACTGGTGGAGGTGGATATGCTATTACATACGGAGGTTCTGGAATAGTAATTCTAAAAATAAAATCTGTCAGTGAAACATTTTATTATACACCTTTAATTAAAAATTTGAATTATTTAATTAATTATTCATCATATCCTTATATTCCCGCAGATGCAACGAATTTGATAGCTTGGTATAAGTTTAATGGAAATTCTAACGATAGTAATCCAACCTCAGTAAAACATAATTTTACGACATTGAGTGGAACAATAACATATGGTAGCGATTCAATAATAAATAAGCCTTATTTAAATCTATTTAATGGTACTTTATCAAACAGTACTTTAAAATTAAATAATAGGGCATTTACAATTTCATATTTATTTAGATTATATACTTACGATACTGTATATTATATATTTACAACGGGTGCTACGACAACTAATAATACTTTATGTTTTGGTTCGCGGGGAAGCAATGTGTATATGATGGGATTTATGAATAATGATATTGACTCCCCAATACAATATCGCGAAGATGTTAATAATTGGGTATTATTTACCGCAATTGTTGAGAGCAATAACAATAGAAAGCTGTATAAGAATGGTGTATTAATTAAATCGGATACTAATACATCGGCTTATATTGGAATTGGAAATTTAGAATTAAGACAAAGCAAAGTAGATATATGTGATTTTAGAGTGTATAATAGGGCATTGACGCAAAATGAAATTATAGAATTATATAATGGTTATATAGCAAATAAATTTACAGCCAATTTCCCCACAAGAACAATAGCAACTATAAATAATGGCGATGATGAACTATTTAATGGGTCTTATATATTAAATATAGGTCCTACATTATCTACTATAGTATCAACACAAAATCAAAACATTAAAGATATAGATAGATATTATTCAAAATCTGATATTTTACTCCGTTATAATATCTTAAATCCCGTATTAGACCCAATAGGAGCTCAATGGACTTATAATACTTCTAATACTAATGTGTATCATATGGGTAGAGTTGGAATAGGTACTACAAGTCCAGAGTATCAACTTGATGTAAGAGGCACATTAAATGCCAAGGCATATTATTTTAATGGCGTACAGATTGGAAGATTGTCAGAAGGAATGGTAGCTAACGTACAACATTTGACTTATACTCGTATGGAAATAAAAAATAATACAGGTTGGGATGCTATAAATGATGATTTAACGACTGGATTTGTAATATCTATAACTCCTAAAAGTAATTTAAGTAAAATATTGATTAATTTAGTAGCGCATATAGGATTAGTTAGTACAAATGACGGACGTTGGTGGGGTATTAAACTTTATAGAAAAATAGGAACGGCCGCTTGGGCTGAAGTAACAGGCCCCAATGGAACCGAAACAGGTTCTGCTGCGACTACAGCGGGAACACCCGTATGGATATCGCATAATATGGGAACACGGGGATATGCAGGAGAGCAAGCATTTAATAATCAAATAATAAATCTAACTGGAACTTATTTAGATTCTCCGAATACAACATCAATTGTTTATTATACAGCATATTGGAACCAGAGAATGGGAGACAATCCAAGTATTACAGGTAATCTGTGGCTAAATAGGGCAGCAAATCAAAATGATGCTTATAGACCCGCGCCCTCTTCAAGTTGGACTCTTAAAGAAATATGGTATGGATAATAACCTTGAAATTATTATGCTATATCTCCTATATTGCTTTGTTTTTTATAGCTATAATTATTTATAATTATTATTATAGAGCATCTAAAAGCATATATTGAATATCTATGCCTATTACTTTGAATCATAGTAATATAGGTGTCCAATACAGCACAGGCAGCAATTATATCATAGAGACTGTCAAGAGTGATTTGTATCGTAGAAATGAAATAGTAGATACTATAGTAAGGGATAATATCCAAACGGCTCCTGTAACTCCTATTATAAGTATTCAAGAAGGTAGCAATGTATACGCCGTTGAATCCTATACATACTCGGGGACTGCTAATACAGCAGATTTTACTCGAGTTTTTCCCAAGAGCACAACTTGCGATATCTTGATTGTTGGTGGTGGTGGTGGAGGCGGTCAGCAAAACGCAGGCGGAGGAGGAGCGGGAGGTTTAGTGTTAGTTCAAAATTTACAAGCAAATGGTAGTTTTACTATTAATGTTGGAAAGGGTGGAAATGGCGCTAATGGCGCTATCAATGTTGGTGGTAATGGTAGTGTTGGTAATAATTCAACATTTATAAAATCAGATAATTCTATAATTATAACTGCTAATGGAGGAGGCGGAGGCGGTGGCGGAGGGGCAGCTCAACCTATAACAGCAACAAATGGTGGAAGTGGTGGTGGTGGAGGTTGGTCATCTGCAAATGGAACACAGACGCAAAAATCGCAATCTCAAATAGGTGTTATATCACCAGCAATAATAAATCAATTTGGTGAAAATGGTGGTCATGGAGGTGGCGATGGTAATTCTTATCCTGGAGGAGGGGGAGGTGGTGCGGGCGGTGTAGGTGCTACTTCAGCAAGTAATACTACAGGACAAAATGGAGGTCCAGGGATTGATAGAGTAGGGGCTTTTGTTTTTAGTCAAACATTTTTATCGTCTGTTGGCGACAATGGATGGTTTGCTGGAGGTGGTGGAAGTGGTGGTGATGGTGCAAGCGAAGGATATGGTAATGGAGGTTCAAGTTTATTTGGGGGTGGAGGTAATGGTGATGGTATTGGAAGAGGCATTAATGGTATAAATGGTACTGGTGGTGGTGGTGGTAGTATTCGCGATCCTAGTTCTACATTAGGTGGAAACGGCGGCTCAGGTATAGTAATTATAAGATATTTATTGGGAACTATTCCTTCTAATAATCTTTTGACAGCCGAACCGATATTTTTAAGCCCAACTATAACCTCAAATCTTTCTATATTTACGCACAGCGGAGGTGCCGAAGCACAGACAACTCATACTATTACAATAGGTCAGAATACTATTTGTGATATATTGATAGTTGGAGGCGGAGGAGCTGGAGGAGGAAGACAAGGTGGTGGAGGTGGTGCTGGAGGTGTAATGTTTTTAGAAAATCAACAATTAGCTCCAGGTAACTACACAATTAAAGTAGGCAAGGGAGGGGGGGCAGAATTTCAAGGCGCTCCTGAAAACGGAAAAGATAGTGAATTGGGTACTTTTATTGCTTATGGTGGTAGTGGTGCTGGTGGTTTTAGTATAGCAAAATCAGATTTTAATATAACTACTAATAGATTTGGTTCAGGAGGTGGTGCTATGGGTTGGAATAATGACGGCGGATATGATGGATGGCATAATGCTAATGAAAGAATAAATCAAACAAATCCATCAGTACAGGGTGGTTCGTCATATAAGGGTGGTAGAGGATGGCAAGATATTTCTGGAGAACCAAGTTCTTTTATATCAGCATTAGTAGGAGGAGGAGGAGGTGGTGCTGGCGGTTTAGGTGAAGATGCTACTCCAAACAATAACACTAATTATACTGGTAAAGCAGGGAATGGAGGTGTTGGTTTAAATTATGGTGCTGTATTTGGAACAAGGGTTGGTGCTAATGGATGGTTTGGAGGCGGAGGAGGTGGTGCTGGATATTCATCATCAACTGATATCGCAGGAACAGGTGGGACTGGGGGTGGTGGGAGTGGTAATACTGGTTCTCCTGGTATAGCAGGTACTAATGGAACAGGTGGAGGCGGAGGAGGAGGTGGTTTTCCTAATACAGTAGGAGGTATTGGAGGTTCAGGTATTGTTATTGTTAGAATAAGAACATTAAATGTAATAACTCCAGTTACAGAAGGTTTATATAAAAGGTTGGATTTTAAATTTACTCCAAATTATCCAGAAATTGCGGCAGATAAAACAACTAATATAGTAGCTTGGTATAAGTTTGACGAGACGAGTGTAAATGAAGGGTATCTAGACAGTAATCCTTCTAATATTAAACATAATTTGATAAAACCATCGGGTTCTACCCCTATTTTTAGTTCAACAATCAATATATCTGGTACATCTGCAGGAGAACAAGGAACCGTATCACATTTACAATTTCCAACAAGTCTTACAGATCAATTATATACTATAAACAACACGAATGGTATAACATTTAGTTTATGGTATAATTATAGTAATAATACGCCAGTGTGGGGGTCTTTTTTTGAATTTTCACAAAATAGTACAGATTCTGGTACAAATAATAGATTTGGACTTACTAGACTAAATCTAGAAAACAAGGTAGAGTTATTTATGAAATCCCCTACTAATGTTTTTAATAATTTTAGTTTTGGAACTAATACATTAGATAATAATTGGCATCATCTATCTTGGTCAATTAGTTCAAGTGGGCAATGGACAGTTTATCTTGATGGTGTTAATCAAAATACTACGCAAAATAAAAAAATAGCAAATAATACATATAATACAAGTCATATATTTTGGCATGTTTATAATGGAAATACTGCTCAAGTTTTTGGTTATATAGATGATTTTCGTATATATAATTATGTATTATCTGCTACTGAAATAGCAACCTTATATAATATTAATAGCGTTCCCAAAACTGACACATACACATTAAACTTCCCTGTTCCTACGACGGCCGATATTAACAATAATAGTAATATTGTATTGCGAGGAGCTTATGATATAGCTTTGAGTACATCAAATGCTTTAATAATCCCTAAAGCCGGTCAGTATATCCCCCAACCTACTACATTTACTAATTACAGTGTAGAAAGAATGTACCCTCCTGTTAGAAACTTTTCGGCAGCAACAACAACACTCTCGGGACAAACATACGGTAACGGAACTTATGTAGTTTCATTTTCTACTTCTTTTGATGCAAATTTAGCTCCATATACTTGTTTTAATACAAGCCAAGGGAGTGGTGGTCATTGGACTGCTGGCTATACAGCAGGTAATTATAATGGTTCAGCATTTGTAGTAGCAGGATATTTAGGAGATTGGCTTAAAATACAATTGCCGGTAGCTATTAAACTTACTAGGTTTGAATTTTTAATGAGAACAGATACGCAAGGAATAAGAGAAAGATCACCAAAAAATTTCAAAATATATGGTTCAAATGATAATATTACATGGGTTGAACTTGTAAATAAAACAGATGCCGTATATGATACTTCTTTTAGATATATACAACTAACGCAAGATATAACAACAGCATATACTTATTACGGTCTTGTAGTTAATAAATTACTTGGTAGTACAGCAGATACATTAAACTTTAACGAATGGTATATATATGGACAAGAAGTTTTACCAAGTTCGCTATCAATTCGCTATAATCTTTTAAACCCTACACAAGACCCAATAGGCGCTCAATGGACTTATAATACTTCTAATATGAATGTTTATAATATGGGACGAGTAGGGATTGGTACTACGAGCCCCGAGTATCAGCTTGATGTCAGTGGCTCATTAAATGCGAAAACATTAATGTATAATGGGTCTTCGGTTAATAGTTTAGGATTATCAGTGGGAATGATAGCGCAAGTACAACATTTGACATATACTAAAATGGAAGTAAAAGATAATACAGGGTGGGATGCCATAAATGAAGATTTAACAAGCGGTTTTGTAATTAAAATAACGCCAAAAAGTTCTCTAAGCAAAATGTTAGTTAATTTAATAGTTTTTATCGGAATGAGTACTTCAGTCGATAATGCCTGGTGGGGTATAAAACTATATAGAAAAATAGGTACAGGAAGTTGGACTGAAATTACAGGTTGTAATGGAACAGAAACAGGTTCAGCTGCTGCTACAGCAGGAACTCCTGTATGGATATCAAACAATACAGGAATGGTAACTTACAACTCGAGTATAACTAATGCTTCAGGGACTTATTTAGATTCTCCTAATACAACAGCTACAGTATATTATACCGCTTATTGGAATCAAAGACTTGGCGATAACCCGAGTACTACAGGTCAAATGTTTTTAAATAGAGCATCATCTCAAGACGATGCCTATAGACCGGCACCTTCTTCAAGCTGGACGGTTGAAGAGATATGGTATGGATAATATCCAATAATAATCTTGGATTAAAATGTTCCAATTTAAAACCTTTTAGATAAAAATTGATAACAAAACTAACCAATAATATTACTATCGCAGTCAAAGCAGTCAAAGCAAGCCTAAGTCTTACAGCCACAGTCTTACCAGTTTCAGTCTATCAAACTTCAAAAAGCCTTTTCTAAGTTTTACCCAGAACAGTTTTAGAAGAATGTCCGCTACCCAGACCTTTCAGACCTTCGCTGTCATTTTCAAGGAGCGTATGATGGGTATGCCGGATGAGCTCAACGCTAAGAAGGATATTGATGAGTATTCCAAGAAGATTACCAAGGAAATCAAGGAAGAAGCCAAGAATAACAAGATTGAGAAAGCCGAAAAGAAGAAGGATGAAAAGAAAAAGAAGAAGAACAATCTGGACGAGGATGGAAATGAGAAGCCTAAGAAGCCTCTCACAAAGTATCAGCAGTATATCAGGGACAATCAGCAAAGGATTCGCGAAGAGTTTCCCGAGCTTTCAAATACCGAAAGGTTCTCTAAGCTTGCCGAAGAGTGGAAGGCTTACAAGGCTACTCTTGAGGATGCGGAAGACGCTGGCGAGACTGCTGGCGAAGCTGGCGATACTACCGGAGACGCTACCGGCGACGCCGACACAGAGGCTACGGATATGGAGATTACTAATGTGTCCGAAGATGAAGAAGAGAAGCCTAAGAAAGCGGCGAAAGCGGCTAAGAAGCCCAAGAAGGAGATAAAGCCAAAGGCGAAGGCCGAGGCCGATGAGTAAAAGATAGATATGTGCGAGGTTATATAATTGATGTATATATATTATGTATTTTTATATTTTTTATTTTTATTATATAATATGTACTTTTTTATATTACATAAAGTAAAAAATTGACTGTGGCGTTATGGGACAATTTTATAAACAAATAGCGTGATGACGAAGTTTGCTTATGAGTATGAAAAGTACTTGTGTGATGCTGAGAATATCAAGGAGACTGTGATTAAATATGGTGTAGCAATATGTCCTATATTAGACACGGAAGAATGCGAGAATATGATAGAAAATAAATGGGAAGTATTGGAGAAATTAACGGCAGAATTTGAAGTACCTATTGATAGGAATAATAAGGCGACTTACAAGCAGATTACGGAATTATTTCCAAATCACAAGATGTTGATACAGCATTGGAAAATAGGACATTCTAAATTGGCGTGGGAAGTAAGGCAAAATAAGAAGGTAATAGAGGCTTTTGCGAAAATATGGGAAACGGAGGATTTAATTGTGAGCTTTGATGGTGCGAGTATTTACATTTTGGATAAACCGAATCGCGAATCTAATTCGTGGTTTCACGTAGATCAGAGTTATACGAGAAATAATTTTGAATGTATTCAGAGTTGGGTAAATGCGTATGATACGAATGAGGGAGATGCGACGCTGGTAATATTAGAGAATAGCAACAGTTTTCACGAAGAATTCCAGAAGGAGTTTAAAATTACTGATAAAAAAGATTGGTATAAATTGGCGAACAAAGAGCAATACGATTTCTATGTAAATAAAGGGTGTAGAGAGGTAGCTATAAAATGTCCCAGGGGATATGGAGTATTTTGGGATAGCAGAACATTACATTACGGAAATCCTGTTCAAAAAACTGCGGCGGATAATTATAATTATAGATGCGTGGTATATGTTTGTATGGTTCCGCGAGCATTTGCGAAAAAGAAGGATTTGGAAAAGAGAGTAAGGATATTTAATGAGTTGAGAATGACATCGCATTGGCCTAATAAAGCTACACTATTCCCTAAGCTTCCGAGGACATATGGAAAACCCATTAAAAAAATCTGCGATATCACGATGGACGAAGTAAGCACATACATAACGAGCGACGGAATGCGCCTAATTTAATATATAGTTCTATTACATTTCTAAAAGGTATATGGGTATCACGATGAACTAAGTAATGCGCCTATTGAATATTTTTTAACTTTATTATAGTAATTATAGTAGTATGAGTAGTTCTAGAGATGTCAGTAGAAGAAGAGCATTATTTTGAAGTTTTCAAAGATTATTTGGTATTAGCAAAAAACATAATATCGGTATGCATACAAGAAACTGGTAAGCAATTTAATAGTATGATAGACTTTGAGAAGAATAAGATATATATAGCGATTCCGCAAATATGCTAAGTGTAAATACGACGGAAGTGGAGGCTCTAATAAGTAATAATATATTGAAGATAAATCTTGACAATACTAGTGCCGCCAAAAAAAATAATGGGATATCTAAAAGTTAAAGGTACAAAATACTTGCTAGAATAATTTAAATATATTAAAGTATAAAAATTATATATTTTCTTATAATAGAAAAGAATAGAAAAGAATAGAAAAGATAAATGGATAGAGGATATGATAAAAATGTTGAACACTATAATGATGTTGATCACTATAAACGTTTGTTGAAAGAGAAGTGGCAGCAGAAGCATAATGATGATGATACTGACGAAGATGTATATACTTATGAAGATGAAGATGAATCTCCGGACGCGCAGCGGCAGCGGAAGCTTTTGATAGCTGCACGTAGTAAAAACGCCAGTGGTTGGCGACCTCCTAATAACCAGGATGAAAAAAAAGGAGGTGGAAAAAGGAAATCAAAAGGCAATAGCAAAAAGGTCTCCAAAAAACCTGTTGTATCTCAAAAGAAGCAAAGTATATATAAGGAGATTTTTGGGAAACAAATGAAAATCTATAAAATGCCAGATTCTCGCAAGGAATATGTCAAATATAAAGGAGAATTACTCCACATATCAGACTATAAGGACCTAATGAAACAAAAAGCTATGGCAAAAACCAAAACTAAAACCAAGGCAACCCAGCAAAAAGCAATCGCCAAAACCAAAGCCAAGAAATAAAATATAAAAATAGATAATACATATACACAATCATATAGCCCTCATATTTATTTTTTACTCATCAGCCTCGGCCTTAGCCTTAGCCTCCTTCTTAGGCTTCTTAGCAGCCTTAGCAGCTTTCGCAGCCTTCGGTTCCTTCTTCTGCTTCTTAGGCTTCTCTTCGTCATCTTCGGACACATTAGTAATCTCTGTATCCGTAGCCTCACCGGCTTCTCCATCCTCATCGCCAGTAGCCTCATCTCCGGCTTCTTCCGCATCCTCAAGAGTAGCCTTGTAAGCCTTCCACTCTTCGGCCAACTTGGAGAACCTTTCGGTATTTGAAAGCTCGGGAAACTCATCGCGAATCCTTTGCTGATTGTCCTTGATATACTGCTGGTACTTGGTAAGAGCCCTCTTAGGCTTCTCGTTGCCATCCTTGTCCAGATTGTTCTTCTTCTTTTTCTTGTCGTCCTTCTTCTTTTCGGCTTTCTCAATCTTGTTATTCTTGGCTTCTTCCTTGATTTCCTTGGTAATCTTCTTGGAATACTCGTCAATATCCTTCTTGGCGTTGAGCTCATCAGGCATATCCATCATACGCTCCTTGAAAATGACAGCGAAGGTCTGGGTGGTCTGGGTAGCAGCGGACATTCTCCTAAAACTGTTCTGGGTAAAACTTAGAAAGGCTTTTTGAAGTTTGATAGGCTGAGACTGGTAAGGCTGAGGCTGGTAAGGCTGAGACTTGCGAGACTTTGACTGCGATAGTAATATTATTGGTTAGTTTTGGTGTCAATTTTTTTCTAAAAGTTTTTAAATTGGAACATTTTAATCCAGGGTAATCCCAGGTAATCTCGGGTATTCCCAGGTAATACCAGGAAGCTATTTATTGAGATATAGGTTAAGGATATATATGATATACAGTATTATTCCATTGATATTTAGCATATATATGATGTTAGATATATTTAAATTGTTTATTTTATTAAATTTATTATATTTTTTAGAGAATATGATTCTTTTTCGGGAAGTAAGTGATGCGGTAAGATGAAAGGGCAAATAAAGTTCGCTTATAATTTTTTCTTTATAGCAATAGCTTTCTTTAATAATATCTGAGATTTCGCTCGTATGAACTATGAGACCTCTTATAATATCTTTATTTTTATCAATTATATAGGTATCTAATAATATTCTAAAGAATCCCGATAAGTGTTTTTGAGATATTATAGAGTTGTATGCTTTGCACTGAACAAGATATATGTGATTGTCTGTAGTAGTAAAAACAATATCTATTCCTGTATCCAAAAGTATATTTGAGTTCCTCTTATATTTATTCCTTCTATATTTTCCCTTGATAATATCTAGATCATCGCTTTGTATTATTCCGGAAACTATCAATAAATCGTCAGGTACTTCTTCCCACATATAGATTTCGGCGATATCATAGTAATCCCTAAGCTTCTTCTTAACATATAGCTCGTATTCATATCCCTTTACGCAATTAAAGTTGATATAACAGTTTTTATTTTCATAATATTCATATTTTATCATAGCATATAATATATTTCGTCATTGTTTTAAGTAATAACAGGACTGCTCTATATAATGGCGTCTCCTTCTCAGTATTATTCAGCAAAATCCAAGTCTTCTGCTACCGTGAGTCCCACGAGTTCTAAATATTATTCGGTGGAATCCGCAACATCATCAAAATAGATATGTTAGTAGTATATTACAAATATATTCATATATATTGTAATATATTGTAATATATTGTAATATATTGTAAAAATAAATTATGACACCCTCAGCGGGGCTCGAACCCGCGACCACTTGGTTAAAAGCCAAGCGCTCTACCGACTGAGCTATGAGAGCGTAATAATATATAGTAGATATTCCTTATATGTCTTTAGTAAATAGAATGAACCAATTTTGCTGTTCCCAAGATATCGTATATTTTACATTTATATTTTTTGCCAATTCTTGAATACTTTTGTAATCGTGAATATAATAGAATCGTTGAATAATATTTTCTCTATCAAGCTTCCAGCTAACATAATTAGGGCCCAATACAAAATCTCTGCTATCGCTCTTACTTCTTACATCAGGAACTATCAAGGCCTGGCCGTCTTGGCCGTCTTGGCCGTCTTTGCGATATTCTTTGATGTCTTCTAAGGTTTTTTCTTTTGACCAGAAAGATACGAGTAGTTTTCCATTATTATCCAGACAATCGCATAAAATCTTGATGGCGGCGATTTGTTCTTCAAATGTTTGTAGATGATGTAGGACGGCTATTGAGATAATCTTGTTATATTTTTTATTAGCTTTGAGATTCAATACATCTTGATAATATACGTTGAGCCCTTTATTTTTACAGATATCTAATAAATTGTCAGAGATATCAAAGCCTTCGCTATGATATCCCAGAGATTGTGCGTATATCATATTTTTACCATTGCCACACCCACAATCTAACAAAGTATTTGCTGTCAAAGTATTTGCTGTCAAAGTATTTGCTGTCAAAGTATTTGCAGTTCTTCCTTGGTCGTCAAGGAGGAATTGTTTGACGTTGTTCCATATTCTTACACGAGAATTATCAAATACTTTTGAGATAATGTTATATTGGGATGCGATAAGTTTATTGTGAACGTTCATTTTCATTACAGATAATATAATATATTCTATGTTTATATATAGTATAATGCTGTTATTATATTATTTATTTGTGAATGTCATATGGGGCATTTCACCGATATTTGAAAAGTATTTATTGAGAAAGATAAACATCCTATCATTTATCATAATAGGTTCTGGTATCCAATTTTTGGCTGCATTACTTTTAATGTTATACTATGATAATGCGTATATTATCAAGGATGCGACTATATTGCTTAATGATACCAGCATAATAACAGGGATATTTTTTATAACTATCTTATTATTTATTTCAAAATATCTATATCTATATATCGTAAATAATGACAAATCAATTGCCTTAGTTGCTATATTAACCTCAATATATCCCGTGCTAACTCTAATATTCGGCTATCTGTATCTAAACGAGACAATAACGGACGAAGAGTTCCTCGGCTTTATTCTCATATTACTAGGAATATTCCTAATAAACTACTCCAGCAGCAACAAACTCCATATGATATCCAAAGATGTATAAAATATCTAAGAAATAGCTGTGCTATTATGAATAAACAGCAGGCATATTATGATATTGAAATATTTAGCGTTCTCATTTCATTATTTGTTTGTCATCTATACGATTTATCCTTATTCGCCCTATAATACTCATATAGCAGTTGCCGTGTATATATCGTGGCTATTGAATAATAATTATTGTATATTATCACAGATAGAGTATAGACTTTTTGGCGAAACTTACATATCTAAGAAAGTAAAACCGATTAGCAAGAAAGAGAAGCTATTACTGGCGATGTCCCAATTATGTCGCTATATATCATAATATACGGGGGAAACCTATGGGGGAAACCTATGGGGGAAACCTATGGGGGAAACCTATGGGGGAAACCTCCCCCAACGCGGTTTTATGTGGGGATAGATGAAGTGTTTTGATAGGCTTACCATCTAATAGCCTTTTCTATAACCTTGACGATAGCCGGCGATAGCCTCTCAATATTTATTATAAATATACTTAGATTAACATAGCAGTTCTTGAGACACTGGAATATCAATATTTTTTCATTTTTAAATTTGAGTACATCTCTTGAATTATTTTGTAATTTCTAAAAAACTTTTGAAATTTTTGAAAAAACAGAAAGATGTACTCAAATTATAATTTTCAATTTTTAGAAAAATCCAGTTCCTTTTTAAGACACCATAAAGGTAATATAAATAGCCAGCGATAGCCTTTTCTATTACCTTGACAATAGCCTGCGATAGCCTTTTCTATTACCTTGACAATAACCAGCAATAGCCTTTTCTATCACCTTGACAATAGCCAGCAATAGCCTTTTCTATCACCTTTCTATAAAACCGCGTTGGGGGCGGTCTCCCCCACATAATACCGCGTTGGGGGCGGTTTCCCCCACATAATACCGCGTTGGGGGCGGTTTCCCCCATAGGTTTCCCGCATCTCCGGTAATTTAATATTATACATAGTAGAATATCTATATTATTTTATGGAAAAACAAGTTATCACCCTTGATAGGTTCCTCTCTATCTGGATTTGTCTTTATACTATCCTTTATTTATTTGGAATAGTTCCCTATAATCCTGTTATTCTTATATCTATCGCGTTATCCTTCTTTCTTATATCTCTCTTTATCATTATCCCTCGTTTGAATGAAAAATCACTTCTTACCTATTATATATCTATAAATACCCTTGCTAAAATAATCCCCTTGCTTCTCATTATCAATCGCTTAATAACCTTCCCTGATATCATCTTCTCTATCCTCTTTATCTTCTTGTATCTCATTTATATGCGTATCCTGAACGTTAATATCTTTTCTATTTATACCGATTATA
>Ga0255106_1000167_pt1 | contig 16321 bp, 13 predicted proteins | sample Law_Cont_RepB_8h_FD_188453 | JGI IMG/M metagenome (GOLD analysis project Ga0255106, IMG submission 188453) | Freshwater microbial communities from St. Lawrence River, New York, United States - Law_Cont_RepB_8h | ecosystem: Environmental > Aquatic > Freshwater > River | place: USA: New York...
TCAAGAGATGTACTCATTTTATAAATTGAAAAAAATCAAAGCTTTTCACTGGCTTTTGTCAGATTTAGTTTTAGTATATCACAAACTGATAATAAAATAAAAAAAAATTATATATAAACCTTACCATTTTATCAGTTCGCAGGCAGTACCCTTAGACTTTTGCGGTTTTCTCTCCTTTTCTTAGAAGCCAGACAATAAGCTCTGCAAAGCTTACATAGCTTATAGTATAAATTAACATTAAGGCTTATATCTTTATCGTCGGGAGTGTAGTCGTGATGACATCTATTACAAGTTATAATAACAGCAACACCTACAAGTCTCGTTTGGTCTAACCAATCTAATGGCTTCCCGTTGTCATTCTTCATTATAAATTAGTTTATACTGGAACTCTTATATCATTTCTTAACTTTTATAATTTGCAAGTGTATTAAAGCGTTGTCAAGAGGTAAGGGCAGAGACTTATCAGTATAGAAAGATATTTTAAAATTATTTATATGACTATTATCAATCTTATGGTTTAATCCTTCGTGATTCTTATATTTTATCACAGTCATCGGGGGTTCATCGCTATTAATCCAAGTAATTATATTGCCTATCCCTTTCGTCTTATCATTTCCGTTCATAATAAGTTCATTATGGGTATTAATGCTAAATGCTAAATCGGTACTAATGATAATTTTAGAAAAGTTCATTATATTTAGGTAAGTATTGCTAGTAACCGGGGCATTCACCATAGGTACTAGTCGCTCATAAAATCCGTACATATTTGCCGTAGTTAAATTAGGAAATATCAGCGTTCTTATCTCAGTAATAGTCGCTCCGTCATTATTATAGGGTATTGGATTTGTAAATGTTTGAATAGGCAGAGAATTACTAATTATAATTTTATTAGTATAGTTTTGTTTAGCAAAGGCAATCTTAGCATTTGCTGAGGTACTATTAGCATTTATAGTAGTAATAAGATTATCAACATTATAAAACCCGTCAGCGACGGAGACATAAGATGTCGTTAAACTTTGAGGTGTAGTCGTCGCAATGGTCTCGGCTTTATAAAATTGCATTTTATCTAACCTTATAACATTATCACCGTATGGGTAAGACCGCGATAAAATCCTAACTTTATAATATTTATAAGGGACATCCCCTAAAACATTTAATATAATGCTTTTGCTTGTGCTATTCGCAAGAAAGGTCATCACATTATCAGAAACAGATAAGTTAGTATAAGTGATATTATCATTAGAACCTTCAACCGCAAAAGTAATGCTAACATCAAAATTAAATCCTTGTGCTGTAGTGAAGGACATATTAATGGATATTTTTTGTAATATGAATGCATCAACCCAATTTGTAGTCGTGTTTTTATGTATTTTAATATAATAAATAGCACTTGGAGAGCTTTCTTCAAATTGCAGATAATTATTATTAAATCCTGAGCGAAAATTAGTTTTTTGCATCTTGTTTACGAAAATTGGATCGCCTTGTGGTGAATACCCTGAAATGATATTTGGCGTTCCATAAAATACCGAATAGTCCGTACCGATAAGGCTTTCTTCCATCGTTTCAAGCGATGCCCCTCGCGTTGCCACATTTAAAAAAGTACTAGTACCTATATTATGGGCTGGTAATCCATAATTCAGACCTACATTATTAAAACTATTTGTATTATATTCTGCTATATAACTGCTTACGCTAAATATATTATTATTAAGAGCAGAACTGATGTTATAAGCCGAGTTTAGATATTGAAAATCTACTAATTTTAATATTAACCGTTCTTTATCACTACATATGATGGGATAATGAGGCCTCAAAATTATTTCTGAGCTATTCTTATCAATCTTGTCTATAAAAAAATTATAAATTGCCATCTAATAATATATAATATTTTTATAAATATTGCGGGTCTCTAACAATCGCCATATCCCAACCAACACGCACTCGCGTCTCAGACCTCTCCTTTTTATGTATGGATAATATCAGGCTTCCATAATCTATTTTCATTATCTCGTCATAATATTTCTCAATTTCTTGCTTGCTAAAATGACTACCGACTTCTTCGCTTATAGCATCAATAATATAATCACGCGAAGCACTTTTTAATAGAACGAATAGATCTGTTTGTTTTCGGATTATCGGTGGTATGGCTTTAAATGACTGAGCTATAAAAAATAGGTTCAGACCACATAGATGCTCGCTCTCGTGTCTGCTTTTCACGGCAAGTTTATTCAAAAAATTATTTTTTTTATTACCATAAGCATCAGTAGATATCATATCATCTAAAATAAGGAACACCATCCGCGGGTTATAAAGGATATTACCGTCGGCATCTTTTGGCACTTCTGGGTCATCTGCTGGATCAATATAATTTTTATATTCTAACATTCTCAGCTCGTCATCAGTCATATTAAGTAGCGTTTTATTTCTCAAAAACTTTTTATATGTCAAGCGATATTCATTATAAGCCTCAATCTCATCGCGTTCTGTCAGTAGTCCATCATATATCTCTTTCATCTTATCGTCCATATTAGAATCAATATCAATCCGGTCATTTTTATGAAGAGATTTTAAAGTGTTTAATATATTATTTTGCTTACTTTGAGATGTACCGCCTGATATCCAGATCGTCCTCATTTGTACTCTTTCGCCCTTACTATTTTTAAATCCCGAGTTTTCATATGCTGTCAGTAATTCAACGCAGTTATAGCTTTTGCCCCCACCCTTCGGGCTACAACTAAGAACGATATTATATGTAGGTGGTAAAAGCTTATTGATAGGTTGAGGTGGTTCATATTTATCATAATCACGCATTTTATTATTAACTTTTAACTTTCGTAATTTCATTTTAAAAAAAAATGTATATCTATTTATAGATAAGAATATTATAATATGCCTCCTAAGGTCACTTACCCTGATAATTATGACGATATTGATAAAGCGATGTACGACTCACTAATGCTACAAGCACAATCGCTTCTCGGTAATAAAGTAGCTCACGCTGATTCTTTTTTACTGGATTTGGCCGCCAAAGCTACTATTAATAAAATGAAAGGTTTTAAAAATGAGATGTCCGAAGAAGAGATGGAAAAATTAAGAATAGGCCATAAAGAAGCTATGAACCAAATGGTACACGAAACTCCTGAAAATCTATTTGAAGAAGGCACGCATCCATTAGAACAAGAACAAACGGTACATAATCAAGATGTTAATTTAGATGCTTAATTTTTATATGATAATATATTAGATGGATTATAAAATAATTAGACTAAATAGTGCTAACGCTGATATCACTTCGGCTAATAAAAAAGATTATACATTTTTTTTAAGAAAGCCTATGATACTAAAAGATGAGTATGTAATGCAATTAAAAGAATTATTAGTAGATAGTACTTATACTACCTCAGCCCGTGTGGTATCTGCCCCCCTTATTCAAGATATGTTTGTTAGTAATAACAACAGCGACTGGGGCAATACATCTTACGGCATTTATACATTTTATTCACAAGATGCAACAAATACATTAGTTTTTGAAGTTTATGATAATGCAGGAACTAAACAAGCAAGATTGCTTTCAGTTACGACTAATTATAATATGAATTACTTTAACGGTCAATTTACTATTTATTTTCAACCCTCGCCTCCATTTTGGGCTATTGCTGGTGGTTCTTTATTACATAATGAATTAGGTGCAAACTTTATTTGGGGCAAAGCGACTAATTTTACAACTAACGCAACGCAAATAAGAGTTCTTGTAGAGCCATCTATGGGTCGCAAATATCGCCTTAAAATTGATAATATACTCCATACACCAAATGATTATTGTAGTAATAACGGGGATTATGTGGCAAGGTTAGCATTTATGCAACATAATTATCAACCAATTACAAAATTAAAGGAGGCTAATTATATATTAACATTAGTTCCGCAACTTATACTAAGTATTAAAATATCAATTGAGAGCGAAGATGAAGGTCTCGGTTTAACAGGTGTCGGTGATAATTTTAGCGTATGCTTGCTTTTATCTAAAAAAAAATATATTGATGTTATATAGGAGATAATTAATGGAAATAACAAGAGTTAAAAAATATAAAAATATATGGCTAAACACCAAAGACTGCACTATTGCTAATGGAGGGACTGACGCAACTCGTAGGATTTTTAAGTTTCAGAGATTGCCTTTAATACAAGTAAGAAACAAGTCATATTTAAAAGTTAATAGCATCACGCTATCAGGTGCAGGCCATCAAAATGCGACAGGTCATAACTGGACTATTAAACTATTAGACGTACAATACAATAACTCATCGTATTATAACAGCGATATGTCAGGCGATCCTACCATAGCTATGTTTAATTTTGATACTAAATACACTATTCAAAATGGGCTTTTCGCTTTGGAATTAGAGAATCAAGATATAGTCAATTTACGCTTAGAAGTATATAATGAGGCAGGCGAAGGCTTAGTGAAGACATTACAGCCGATTGAGTTGCATCTTAACATAGTTATTGAAGAAATTAATGATTATTAAATGAGTACATCTCTCAACATTTTTATAATTTTCAAAAGTTTTTCAGAAATTCCAAAATAAATCAAGAGATGTACTCATTTTTTAATTTTAATTTTTTAATATTTCTTAGTTTAATACATACTCATAATTTTCTAAAAGATATTTAAAACTATCATTTTTTTTCCTACTAAAATGCACGAGGTAATATCTGCCTCTCCATTTCTTCACAGCGCAAGTTGTAATCTCATTTATAAATATTCCCTCTTCTTCCATTACCTTTCTTCGTGATGGTGTCAAGCTCCCAAAACAAGCGTCATTACAAAGAAAATATACATTTTTAATACAAGGATAATTAAAGAAATACATTATAAGTTGAAAGAAGCAATTTTTCCCATCTAATTTGAACGGAGGATTAGTAATAATTGTATCTATGTTATTCGCTTGAATATCAAAGTCTTTAAAGTCCTCGCCGTCCTCAATCTCGCTTTTAAACTTAGGTATGCCCTCGGGGAAATTGGTGTACCAATTACCCTCACCTGCGAATGGCTCATATATATTGTTTATATTTGAAAAATCAATCTGAGCTATTAGGTCTTTTGCGAGTTTATACGGAGTTTGATGAAATCGCCATAAATCATCTTTTACCATTATAAATATCTTATATTATAATATGATTAGAAAAATAATAACTAAAATTAAATGTATATTCCCGGTTAGCGACCCTAAATGTGGGTGTCGGTGGGTATGTCGGTATTATTTAAACTTTTAAATGCTCCCGCTCAACATACCCATCACAACGGCCTCTAATTTAGCCAGTCTTCCTTTTAAGTCCGTAATCTCTTGCTTCTGCTCCATAATAATTTTATGATGCTCTTGGACGGCACTTATTGTAACAGCGTGGAAATATTCTTTTTTTAAAATATGAAACTGGTCATCTATTTTACCATAAACAAATATATCTGTCTTAGTTTCGTAAGATTTATTTATTTTATAATCACCATCGCCTAAATCTTCTAGTACAATTATTTTTTCAGTTTTGTCGCTTAAATAGCAAGTATATTCAATATTTAGTTCAAGTTCTTTTGCGATTGTCAAAATATCTCCCTCGGCACTCCCCATAAGATAAATATTAGGTATTAACTCGCTGTTTTTATCATTAACTGCCTCAGGAAATACACTCTTGACTTCTTCAGCGATAAACCCATAAACCTTCTTTGTCTCGTGAAAGTTTTTCGTAATATCAATATAACGATACTTAACAGGTCGCAATTGTAATAATTTATTTAAACATTCGGCGTCATCTAACTCTTCAATATCTTGCTTGATTTTTATTGAAGAACTCGCACCAATCCAAGATGTAGTCCAAGTGCTTCCATTAAACTTACAGACAAGGTCGGTAAAATATGTTGATGCCGAAGTGAAATAAGCAAAACCATTACCAGCATAAATAAAGTTATTTGTTGAAGTGGCCGATGTCCCGTAAAACTCCGTATATCCAGAACCAAAAACCATTTTAAGATATGTTCCTGAAAAGTCATAAAAAGTGCTTGTTGAGATTGCTGGTGTTGTTACAACCCCTCCAAAAGTAGCTCTGTTATTATTCATATTTAATTGTAACGCCCAATCCTGACCATTCTGTTGTGTCCAAGTCTCACTCCCATTCCCTGCTCCGTTCAAAAAATACATAACAGACGAGTTCATATGTATCATTCCAGAGCGATTATCCGTGTCTTTTAAATATATAGTTGGACTTGTCCCAGTCATTATTAAACTATTATTTATATCAATTCTCCCATCATTTGATATTTTCATTTTTTCAGTTGGCAAAGCATTACCATTTGCCGTTCCAAAAGTTAAATGAGTATTACCATTCCCTGTATGTTCGCTTTGAATATATGAACTATGTCCTGCGTCATTTAATAACCATATCCTAACTTTTCCATTTGAATTGCCTTCTAAACCACCTCTAAAAGTAATATTTGTTTGTCCTGAAGCAGTTGCCGAGCCTCTAACATATAAAGTACTATCTGGAGTTACTATATTTACATTACCATCGTCGCTTGAATCCGTTGTAGTTCCTATCGTAACATTACCTATATTATAATAAATCCTTGTTCCGCTTGTAGTCCATTTTGACTGATTAATTGCCGTACCACTAATTAATAAAGATGTAGCATTAATACTTCCACCGACATCTAATTTATATGTAGCACTCGGTGCTGTCCCTATGCCTACATTTCCATTACCTCTTGATATTTGCATGTCAATTCGTCCTGTCGCCGAGTTGTTATATGCTATAAATTGTAGATTATTAGTCGTTGTTCCTTCATATCCAATATCATATCCTGCTGTATTAGCATCACCTTTCATAAATCTAATATAAGCATTTCCAGTTCCTGATGATGATACTAATCTCAATCTTGCTGTTGAAGTCGTTGTCCGAATAGTTAAAAGATTGTCAGGAATTGTGGTCCCTATACCTACATTCCCTGCTCCATCAATATACATTCTAATGCTTTGAGTTATTGCCGATGTAGATGCTGTTGAATAAGTATCAAAAGCGATTGCTCCTGCTCGTAATCTAATCCTATCAGCACCGCTTGTTCCTTCAATATCATTACCTTTAAATATAACAATTTCACTTTTACCTGATGCATAGTCTCTGTTTTGTATCGTTGCTAAATCAAATCCTATGTCGTCCGCCGTTCCTCCTAATTTTATTATGCCTCCACCTGATGATACTCCCACTTGTAAGATACCGCCGATTGTTTTCGTCGTTATGTCGCCTAAAAATGTTAAAACTTTAAAATCGCTATAAGCATTTGCCGTAATCGCAGTATTTAATACGACATCTCGTGCTATGTAGTCAGCAAGCAAAATATTGCTTGTAGTATTTATCTTCGTATCTAATACGACATCTCGTGCTATGTAGTCGGCTGTTAATACGGCATCTCTTGCTATGTAGTCGGCAAGCAAAATATTGCTTGTTGTATTTATCTTCGTATTTAAAACGGCATCTCGTGCTATGTAGTCAGTTGTTAATACACCATCTCGTGCTATGTAGTCAGCAAGCAAAATATTGCTTGTCGTATTTATCTTTGTATCTAAAACTACATCTCGTGCTATGTAGTCGGCTGTTAATACGGCATCTCTTGCTATGTAGTCAGCAAGCAAAATATTGCTTGTAGTATTTATCTTCGTATCTAATACACCATCTCTTGCTACAAAATCCGCAAGCAGAATATTACTTGTCGTTTCAATCTTCGTATCTAATACGGCATCTCGTGCTACAAAATCCGTAAGCAGAATATTGCTCGTCGTTTCAATTTGCGTATAAACAGGTGTTAAATCTTGATATAAATCCTCAGGGATTACATTTAACTTATTAGTCGTAGCGTCCCATTGCAATCCAACCCCCGCCGTGGTTCCAATTAAATCTAAAATTGCGTCGTCTTCTTCTTCGCTTCGTGTGCCTGTGCCGACGGCGAATGATTTTGTTAAAAAATTATAAAAAATAGTCCCACTTTTTATTGGATTAACTACATATAAATTAGTAAGTGGTATTAGTACATTCGCCACCTCTTGCGTTTGGTTTGTTCGTAAATCTCGTGAGCGTGTGCTACTTGTCAAGCTGTTAATAATTGGGTTATTATTTATAACTAATTGCCGAGTGATGATATTATTTGCAGAGATTTCATTTGTATCTAACAATTTATCAACGCTTACATAATCATAATAATAAATATAATTTATTAATCCTTTTAATTTTTGGTATTCTGCTAATGTTAAAAATGTTTCGTTGCTTTGAAAGTATCTCCAATTAAAATGCGTAAAATTGATACTGCCTGTGCTTGGTAAATTGCCTATAACTAATAAACTATTGTCTAATGTAAGATTACCCCATCTAAGAAAGGACGCAGTAATGAAAGGAATAGTGCTGTCTGGCATCACAATATCGCTTGGATATAATTTTATCGGTGCTCGTGATGTTATTTCGTAAAAAATATCATTAATAAAGTAAGATATATAATCGTTTTGTAAGTCCATTTGTAAATTAAATAAGTACCACGGAATGCTTGATAAACCTACAAGGGGACTGTTTTCATCAGTTGTTTCATAATTAATCGCAGTCGTTTGTATCATCGTTGGATTCAGCGTTGTTTCATATTCCACAAGTTTCAATTCATATAAATGAAGCATCGCTTGATTATGATAAGCTGTCGTAGCAGTTCCTGAGGCATAACTTGAATGATATGGAAAATTAGGTTTTCTTACTAATGTAAAATCCACAAATCGCACTTTATTTCCGTAGATTGGATATGTTGTTGGAATATTAAATGTATAAGTCCATCGTTGCTTTAATGTTATATCGTTGCCATAAAACCCTGTATCAACATAATTGAAAGGCGTCTCATAAACTGCTTCGCCAACTACATCATTCATCGTAAAATTATGAGTGATATATGTTATGCCGTCAAAAGAATATCTTAATCTAAAAGTAAAGTCAGTCATACTATTAGTTTCTGCTTTTTCATATTGTTGTATTGATGGGAAAGGGACATACGGAGGCGGATTTTCAACGAACCCGGGCGGATTAGTATCAATCATAATATGAAATAGGATACCAAAAACTAAAACTATTTTTTGGATATGCCAAGTTGGAGTACCTACTACGACACCTGCTTGTGTCATACCGATGGAATATTGAATTGTGGGAAAAATACAATTAGCGTAACTCGTATTTGGATTGCTTGGGTGATTAAGATACATTTGAATATATCTGCTGTCATTAGTTGGTGTGCTTGTATCATTAGAATTAACTGTTTTTATTAATCCTGTCGGTGTATTGATATGCGGAGTGTTATTATTTATTTTATAAGGAACATTTATCATTCTTAAATCATATTGAAAATCATTTGGGTTTCCTGCTATATACTGCTGACCTATTCTAATATTATCATTATAAACCGTACTGCCTATTGTATAAGGTTCTAAAATAACATAAGTATTAGGTGTTATAAGTTGTGCTGTTATAGCATTATTATTGCCTACGGTGTATATTTGATATTCTACAACCGCTGGGTGCTTTATTTTAAATCTTCGGTTTCTAATGTATAACGAGAACTTAGTATAATCTATTTCAATAAATCCTTGACCTAAATCAACTGCTGTTTGTATGAGATGATAATCAGTTACATTATTATTAAAACTGACAAACTTTAAAAAACTTACAAACTCAAACTTGCGGTTCAGATTAAATGATTTTAATTCATTAGTATTCTTCAAATATATAAATCCCTTAGTCATATGCTGGGAGGTATTAATGGTTAGTATGCTATCGCTAATAACTTTAATATCTCCATATTGTGATAAACGGTTCATATTTGGAAAATAACCGAGATAATCATAATTATAATTAGCAGACAAGAATGTAGTGTAAGTGTCTTTTTTAATCGCTAACATAATGAGGTCATAAGGAAAACCTGAAAATATTTCTTTGTATCCTAAATTGAGTTTATAATCGCTTGTTATGGTTTGTCCTGTCGGTAAAATTACTTTATAAACTCTTTCTAAACTTTGATTAATATCTACAATCTCCCCATCTATTGTGGCGATATTTCCATTAATTATATCAATATCATCTTGATTAACATATTTTTTAATATTTAACACTCCATTAATCGTTTCTAATTGTGCTGAGTTTAAATTGAGTTTAATCGTTGGTATTTGCAAAACTTCACCTGTTTCTTCGTTAGTAATACTTGAATTATAAGCAATTGTTAATCCATCGCCGAACTCATCTTTATTTATCACACCTTCACGCAGTCTTCGGCGATTTTGAATTATAGTTATATCTCCTGTTGTTTTATTGATGAGATTTGCTAAAACGGTAACTTCGCTAATTAATGATGTTACTTGTATTTGTAGATTACCCGTTGTCCCACCTAAACTTGATTTTGGTATGTTAATAATATTGCCTACAATAAAAGTACCATCTCCTTCTTGTATAATTTCTTTAATAAAAGCTTTAAATTCGGTATTAATAAGTTTAATTTCAATTTTTATTTTCCCACCATTTGATAATGTAATAATATAATCATTAATTGATAAAAACCCATTATTAGTATTTTCAATTATTAAAAGTCCATTTAAATGAATAAACTTTAATATATTAGATTCAGGTTTGTCTTTAATTAATTCATATAAAATAAGAAGTTTATTTATGTCTTTTTCTTTATTTGATGATCTAACAAGGTCATATATAAAACCTATGATGCCTACAACAACACCTGCACCAACTAATGTATTCATTACATTAGCAAAATATGCCGAAAATAAAGCGGCTTTTGAACTATAAAGTCTAGAAGCGGCTTTTGCTACTTGTCCTGTACCACCTGTTGCTGCTGTTACTGTTAATTCTGCTAAATTTTGATTGGCTTCATTTGCTGTTTCTCTTACTGTATTCAACGCTTGATCGAAATCTCCTTGTGTTTGATTAAAAATCTCAACACCGTCATCAGTATCATCTATGGCTTGGTCTTTTATTAATTTATTGACTAATACCTCTAATTCAATTATTTTCGCGGCTGATCCTGCTACAGCAAGTTCTGCGACTCCAACTCTCGGCAATAATCCAACGGTTGGGGTAAATATTGTAGTATCTAATGTTACTATATTAGCGGCTTCTAATATAATTTCTTGTTTGAGTGCTGTTATATAATTAACTACATCAGTCCAACCTGCTGAAATTGTAGGGGCATTCGTAAATGAATAATCATAATATAAATATAATTTACCACCTTCAATTCTTATTTTTGGGGTCGTATTAGCATTTTGTAAAAATATTCTTGAATTAGCGGTGTTATTTACAATTATCGTATCTAATGATGCGTTAGTATTATCTAGTACTTTTGGTTTAAATACTTCTTTTAAGTCTGTCAAATCATTTTGTATATTTGTGATAGATGTACTACTCCCTCCTCCACCGACAAAATCTTGGGTTGTGTCAATAAATCCATTATTTAAATCATCGTTATACCAAGACATTTCCCTTTCTTATAATATGTAATTATTTTTTTTCTCATCATATAATTAGAGTGAATAACGCATAATGTTTGAAGATATCCCGGCCTCAACCCTTCCCGTTGAGTTCGCATATCAATTATCTAAGCTACAAGGCGCCCTATCTAAGCAGGTTATTAAGGTATCCGCCGATCGTTCAAGTGATATAACCCCTTCGCAAATTGTCAATTATCGTCTGCCTATCGGAGCGCTTTTAAATCTTGACAGTCTGGCGATATGGTTTAAAGTGGATATGCTTGGCGAAAAAGTCCTCCCTGCGAGATACGCCCAAAGCTTCATTCGTAGATTGAGCCTTCAATTTAATAATGTCAGCGTCCAAATCATAAATGATTTTAACTTCGTATATTCATTTTATGCCGACCACAATAATAAATCCCTCACAAAAGGGCTTGCCGGTGATTGGGTCAATAACTCCGTTATATGGTCTGAGACTCCCCCTACAAATGCTACCGAAACTAAAATAACAGGTGTTAATGCTCTTGCTAACGGTAATGCTATCCAAACTGGTCTTAAAATGTGTATTAACAATTTCATCGGTTTCTTGTCCTCATCTTCGACACGCATCCTACCGACTGATAAAACAGGCGAAGTCGTCATATCAATTGAATTTGCCCCTTCGGCCGAAGTTTTAGGTGGTTGCGAATTGATTACCCCTACTGCTACTGCGTCTTATAAAATAACTGATACTTATCTAACCTGCGAAGCCCTTTCATTTAGCGATGACTCTTATTACAACGCTATCAACTCAAAAGATGATTTGAAGTTCGGCTTCTCTGATTATGTGGTGTCATCTTTCGCTCAAACTACTAAAAAGACAGGTGTAAATGTAACTACTTATGTATCCGCTGGGTCAATCTCGCACATAGTCGGAACTTGCCGTAATCCCCCCTCAGCTATCCCAAAACAAATGGTAGCATTCGGCACATTAGGAACTGCTGGAACAGCAATTAATATCTATAAATATCTAAGCGACCCCGTCGCATACGCTAGTAACGATTCGGCTACTCCTACTGATAATATTGAAGGCGATGGCTTTTATTCAACGAAAGGATTACAGCGACAGATGGCGAATATTAAAACCTCCCAGTTCTCCATCAATAATAAAGCACTAAATTATGGTGCTTTTGACCCTCAAGAAATCTTCTTTAATAACTTGTGCGCTCTTGGGTATGAAAATGCTGACATATCCGCTAATGGCCTAAATCCCGCCATCGTATCCCTTCTCCATTACTACAAGTATTACGGCGGATGCATTCAGTCTCTTGAACTAATTGATAAGCAATCATTCTTCATCTCAGGCCTCAGCTCCTCAGGAAGCTCCTGTGCCATCAACTGGACGGCGACATTTGATGGTGCTGATAATATAGTCCCTGTGATACCTGTCATTATATGTAAGTTAGACCGCGTCCTCCATGTAAAACAGGGCAGACAGATCAGCGTGGAATAAAAAATAATATATGCTATTATTAGAATTGAAAGTAATGTATAATCATGCCGGCGTTGTCTCCGGGAATCATTTAGGACACTCATTCGAACAGCACGAACCGACAGGGCAGATTGTCGCAAATAAAAAAAATGTTTTATCAACACCTTTTAATAAAGATGAAATTGATATATTTAAATCAAGACATAAAAATTATATTAGAGAGATTGAAGGGTATGACCACGATATAAAAAAATATTATAAAATAGAGCATACCCACCCTACGATTATGCTATCCAATCTCCAAAATTATAATCCTACTATCGGGATTACATATTTTGAACCACACGCTACGGATAAATTAATACATCACCACGAAAGCAAACCAAGATACGAGAAAGAGTTTGTATATGATATGCATATTCCTCAGCAATTAGAAGCGATGCGTGTCAATAATCCGGCAGACCATAAACTGTTAGAACATTCTCATAAGTTGAAAGTAAGAAACAGATTTTAATGTCTGAATCTACGATGACCTCTATGATATTGTTGTTCGTAATACCTTGGCTCTGGGCTATAATCGCGATGTCGCTCTTTTATGCGCTCTTTTAATTTTTCAACTTTTCTTTTATGCTCTTCGTGGTGTTTTTCTTTTAATTTTTTTGCTTGATTTAAATTGTTATATCTTGAAGCAGTCGCTGATTCCAAAGATTGAGCGATAAACCCCTTAGGATGAGATGCAGAATAGCTGACAATCTCATCACCAACCCGTTTTGCGACTATTGGTTTAAAAGTTTTAACGACTTCATTACCTATATTACTCATAATACCACCCGCGAGACCTTCTACTAACATTTCCCCTAAGCCCAATAAAAACGCCATCTATCTAATAATAGGTAAGATTAAATTATTTTTCGGTAAAGTAAGGATTCGTTAGGGCTATGACCCATCTCTAAAATCAATTTGTTGCGTTCGTTATTACTAATAAGTAAGCTGTTAATATGCGTAGCGTGCGACCGCCTGATATAGTTGAGGGTTATATCAGCGCCATATACTTTTTTAAAAATATATTTAATTATTGAGGACATATAGCTCTCATTATATTTTAAAAACTTATCACCGGCTTTTAAATTATTTTTAGTGATATAATTTTTAATGTAAGGTTTAAATGCATCATTTATTGTTATAGTCTGCGCTCCATATGTCTTTTGAGTTTTATAATCATTAAAAAAGAAATATTCAGGTTTTCCGCTTGTAGCTTCAAGTACTAAATAATTTTTTTTATCATTTATATCATAATCTCCGTTATTTATAATAAACATCTTACCATACTCAAGCCTACGCGGACGCTGGAACATATATAAACCGTATATTACCTTTTCAGTCTCATTACTTAGCTTATCCATATTAGCTATGATGGTATCTTCGGTCATATCAGTGATATATTTGTTTTCATCGCCATCTTTTATAAGATTATCATTTTTCTCATTAACATAAGCCTTGTTTATCTTTTGCGTCTCTAAATTAATTAAATAATTTATCTTTTTATAAATCTTCTTATCAATATAAGATGTAAGCGTCATATACGGTATCAGATAAGATTTTAAAGAATTATCATTTATATATAGCATCTTCATAAGATTAATGAAAAATATATTTAAATATGTTAGTTCTTTTCTTATAATTTTATAATATTCGGGTTTAATATTAAAATTAGTAAGAATCATAAATAAAGCGGTCTTACATTCTGCTGATAAATTAGTATTCATAAGCTTAATATGGGTATTATTCATTTTATAAATATATTGCGTGGCTGTTTTGCGAGATACACCTTTTGTCTCTTCGGTGTGATAAGGTTTAAACACAATACCTGCATCTTTAATCTCTTTTATTTTTTTGCGGTATTCCTTAGCATAAGCTTTCTTATCTTCTATCATACTTTATAAAATAATAAGAAAAATAAAAGAAGCCAAAAAACTCATACAAATATAATTTAAAAATCGGGTACATCTCTCAACTTTTTTAAGATTTTCAAAAGTTTTTCAGAAATCCCAAAATAAATCACGAGATGTACTCAAAATATAATTTAAAAAAAAAAGGGATTATAGCCAGTCTCTCAGGGCTTAGCATAATGGTGATGGTTATACTCTACAATATATATAATTACTTATAATAATATAATGACTGACTGACACTATATTAAATCTATTTAGAGAAAATAAATAAATAAAAATAAAAAAAATACATGAGCCTTATAGAATATAGCTATATAGCTTTTTGGAACCCCCGAAAGCCTGCCAAGGGTGGCAGGGTGGCTAGTAACCTCGGGAGGTATTAATCAAAATCATCGTCAAAGTTCGTCAAGCAACTCTGCTCGTGCGTCCGTTCAAACATCCTTGCCCCGCCATACATCCAACTTTTATACAGGTCGACATAGACTGTAACAGTCTCGCCGTCCTCTGCGGTATAGTCGGTGTTGTTAATAGCTACCTCATCAACCTCATCATCATCATCATCATCATCATCGTCGCCCGGGTTAATAATGGAGATATGATGGATGCAGTTGTGCTTCCATCCCTCATTATTAAGGGAGACATCGTGAGCGAGAGCATAACGCATTATCTCGTCAATGATGGTGAAGTTAGTAACAGGGTCTTCTCCGTGAAACTCTTTGGTAATATCCCAGCTGAGCGTGGTAGGTCTGGTGCCAGCGAATCCAGTCTCATGTGTATGAATGGTCATATCCCATACATTAGCGATACGAACCTTAATGCGCTCAGCGGTAATGCGCCTGGTAAGGTTAATATTGGGATTGATATGTAGGAAACCATCATATACTGCGTGAATGGGGTGGATATTATCATTATAGGGTGTCATCATCTTCATCATATAGAAAGTCCAGTTATTAGTGTAGGCGTAGTGCCTATTGACGATGATACTCATGTTAGCTTCAAGGAGGGCTACCTCGGCGTCTATGTCTGCTGTGGTGTCTGCGATGACTTGCTCGTAGATGATGCTGAGGACATCGTCAGGTAGCAGGTCAAGGTATGACATAGGAGCCTTGGAGGTAGCCTTGGAGGTGTGGGGGGCAAGGGAGATGACGGACATCTTCCTTACTCTATGTACGCGCCTAATCCTTATATGCTTTTAGACGGACTCTATAGACACACTAAGGGGGGTGTAGGGTTAATAACTCTCTTGAAGACTGGTTAGGTCTATATAGTTAATAACTCTCTTGAAGACTGGTTAGGTCTATATAGTTAATAACTGCCTAACGGACTAAGAAAGGCTAAGGGCTATTACCTCC
>Ga0255106_1000170_pt1 | contig 16217 bp, 13 predicted proteins | sample Law_Cont_RepB_8h_FD_188453 | JGI IMG/M metagenome (GOLD analysis project Ga0255106, IMG submission 188453) | Freshwater microbial communities from St. Lawrence River, New York, United States - Law_Cont_RepB_8h | ecosystem: Environmental > Aquatic > Freshwater > River | place: USA: New York...
TATGGGATTTAATGAAAGTTTTGAACCAATTACTAATAATATATTTCAGAGAAAGACTCTAAGCGGAGAGTTTATTGTGATAAATAAGTATTTGATTAATGATTTGATTGATAAGGGAATATGGAATAAGGAAATGAGGGATACTATTATTTTACACGAGGGAAGCATTCAGAATATCCCAAATATTGATGCGACTATGAAAGAGCTCTATAAAACTTCGTGGGAAATTAAGCAACGCGTTATTATTGATATGTCGGCAGACAGAGGGAGATATATTTGTCAGACGCAAAGCCTCAATATCTTCATAGAAGAACCTGATTTCCAAAAATTGTCTTCTATGCATTTTTACGGACATTCTAAGGGTCTCAAGACAGGTTCTTATTATCTGCGAACAAAACCAAAGGCGAAAACTCAACAATTCACTATTGACCCTGAATTTGCTAAAAAAAAATTGAGATGCGTAGAAGACAACGGCGATAGTTGTGTCCTATGCTCATCATAACACTTATTTATTAGCTTGTCTTTTAGTAGTTTTAGGTTTTGCTGTGGTAGTTTTAGGTTTTGCTGTGGTAGTTTTAGGTTTTGCTGTTGTAGTTTTAGGTTTTGCTGTGGTAGTTTTAGGAGTTTTAGGTTTTGCTGTGGTAGTTTTAGGAGTTTTAGGAGTTTTAGGTTTTGTAGTGGTAGTTTTAGGTTTTGCTGTGGTAGTTTTAGGAGTTTTAGGAGTTTTAGGTTTTGTAGCGGTAGTTTTAGGTTTTGCTGTGGTAGTTTTAGGAGTTTTAGGTTTTGCTGTGGTAGTTTTGGTAGTTTTGGATACAGAGACTTTCCTTTTTATTATTGAGGCTTTCTCTTTGTGTTTTTGTTTTGCTCTTTCTTTTTCTATTTTAATTTTAGTTTTAATATCTTCAATTAGTTTAATTTGCTTGATAATTTTATCTTTATTCTTGATTTTATCTTGCTTTAATATCTTTATCTTATCTTTAATCTTATTTATTTTAAGTTCTTTGTTATTAACTAATGTGTTTTTGCCGTTCTTACTATTGCTTTTTTCAACTACTTTATTATATTTCATAATCTTCATTCCTCCTGATGTTAATGTTTCATCGTATTCATCGTATTTATTTCCTATTTCTTGTAAAACCATGCCTATCTTTTCTATTTCATCTAGTGTTATTCCATTATTATTTTCCAATCTGTTTAAAAATTTAATTAGAGCAGAGTTAACATCAAAAGAAGTACCTCTCATATTAATTCTTGTAATAAAATATTGTCCAACAGATTTAAATATAATTGAGATAACTTTATTTACAGTATCGAGCCCGTAACGTAATGCGTCTTCTGCAAATATATGTTTAATATACAAACGCGATTTAATACTAGAATTTTTATCGGAACTTATATGTATGCCTCTACAAGCTTCTTTACTATTCGGAAATAGAGATATGTGAACAAGTTTTTCTACAAATCTATCTGTTCCACTACTAGATTCATGTTTGTTAATTTCAAGAATTAATTTTACACCATGTGTAATACTTGTATTAATTTGCAAATAACTATAACCATCAGTTAACTTAGTTGATTCTTGTAAAGAGTCATTTATTGTCTGAATATTATCGACATTAAAAAAAATATATAATTTTTTTAAGAAATCTTTGTATAAATCTTCTACGAACTTTTTCAATTCATCATCAAGTGTTCCGTCTCTCTCAATACTTATTGCACAAGGAGTAAATGGTACACTTTGCAGAGTCGCAGGTGGCGACGCATGTTGCGACGGAGACCCTACTTCCTGAGACCCTACTTCCTGAGACCCTACTTCCTGTGACTCTAATACCAGAGACCCTGGCAGAGACGCTTCCTGAGACGCTACAAATCCATCATCATCATTTCCAAAAAGATATTCAGTCATATCAAAAGAATCAGATTCATATTCGGATTCAGGTTCAGGTTCAGGTTCAAGTTCAGGTTCAGGTTCAGGTTCAGGTTCAGGTTTAGGTTTAGGTTCAGTAGAAGTAGGTGCAAGTTTTTGGCGTTTAGGTACTTTATTAGTATCTTCCATATTTCTAATAATATAGGATAATTTATTATATAAATATAAATTATTATAATAGTATATAGTATGTCAAATAATGAACCTTTATTGATACCTTCAAATAGATTGACTATTTTTCCTATTGAACATTATGATATGTGGGAAATGTATAAAAAATCTGTTAGTGTCTTCTGGACACCGGAGGAATTGGATTTATCAAAGGACTTAGATGATTTCAATAAGCTCAATAAGAATGAGAAGTTTTTTATTAAGCAAATATTGGCGTTTTTCAGTTCAAGTGATACAATTGTAAATATCAATTTGGGCGAACGATTTTTAAATGATGTACAAGTACTCGAAGCTAAGTTCTTCTATGGCTTTCAAATGGCTATTGAGAATATTCATTCAGAAACATACTCTCTTCTGATAGACACTTATTTTAAAGAAGCTAATGACAAAGAAGAGGCACTTAATGCTATCAATTATATGCCATGTATTAAAAAGAAGGCAGATTGGTGTTTCAAATGGATTAATGACGAATCCGCGCCATTCTCTCAAAGGCTATTGGCATTTGCCCTTGTTGAAGGAGTATTTTTCAGCGGTGCCTTCTGTAGTATTTTCTGGCTAAAAGAGCGCGGGATGATGCCAGGTCTCTCATTCTCTAACGAGCTTATCAGCAGAGACGAGGGAATGCACGTTGAGTTCGCTGTCTTGCTGTATTCTAAGATAGTTGATAGATTGCCTCAGGAAACTGTTCATCAAATTGTTAAAGAAGCTGTTGAAGTAGAGAAGAACTTTATTATTGAAAGTATTCCCTGCTCTATGCTAGGAATGAATGCAGATCTAATGTCTATATATATTGAATTTGTCGCAGACAGATTGCTAACTCAATTAAATTATGAAAAAATATGGAACTCAAATAATCCATTCCCTTTTATGGATAGAATATCAATTGAAAGCAAATCTAATTTCTTCGAAAGCCGTGTTTCGCAATATAGCAAGGCAAATGTCGGAGGAAAACAGGAACACTCTAAATTACGCACATTTTCTCTTGAAGCAGATTTTTAGACTTTTGCAATTTCGTAATTACTTAAAGAACTTATACACTTATTTTATATAATAATGGATACAATAGTAAACAAATTCGGGAACATTTTCATTGAAATTAAAAAACAAATCAATTACATTATAAATGATAACGATTTTATATATTCAAGCAATTACATCAATTGTATGAATGAAGTTATGATAGTTCTAAGAAAAGCCTTATTTAAATTGCAGGATATATATTATAAATATATATTATATCCTAAATTAAAAAAAATCTAATTTTTATTACACAAAAATATTATTATTCTGTGTATCTATAAATGACCAAATGATTATTGGGATATATCTTGTTGCGATAGGCACAATTTTATTTCTCCAAGCGATGCAATGGTATATCTGAGAATAATAGGGTAGTTATTTTTAAGATATAGCTCAACATTATTTGAAAGATTGGTGCATTTTGTAAATATTGATAGATATTTAAGGCTAAAAATGCCTTGTATTATCTCCTGTTCTTCATCGGTACTATTCTTCTTTATTGTTATTGATTGCGATTTTTCGGAACCAAGGATAGTCTCTTGGTCGCAAAAGTCACCTTTACAACTTAATATGAGTTTGTCGCCTATGTTTCTAAACTCTATAAACTCGGCAAGATTATTCATATCTCTAATAATTTTTTGAAGATAATTAGAAGGCATATTTATAATCGTGTGAAAATCAACGGGTGGAATATCGAGATTCAGCACATCTATATCCAATACAGACAATTTATAATTTGTTTTATAATTTTTATCATTATTTTCTATTGTTATACCCAGATGATTAGGATCATCTTTTTTAATATAGATTGATAATATGTCATTGTTTGTGATTGTTTTAATAAGCGCATGGAGCCTTAACATATTAATGCCTACATATGTTTTCTTGGCACACTCATAAATCTCGAACTTATCCGCATCCAGCTTGAGATGTATTAGAACAATATGTGTATTATCCATAGCAACTATTTTAATGCCAGTCTCGTCAATTTCCAAATTGACATCCATCAATATCTCTTTTAGAGCATCTATAACCTGTTTAAATGTAGCAGCCTGTATAGTTTTAATATTTAATAAATATTCGGTATCCATATAAATAGTAAAATATAATATCTCCTTAAATATTATTTCAAATTATTTAACTGTAACATTATATAGCCAAACAACATAGTAAACCAGTTTAACGGGTTCTTCCAAGATAAACGTATCATTTTAATAGATGCCGTGTTAGCCCATTTCATATTATCAACATTGTAATTAATATAAATATAATAAAACAATACTAAAATAGCTATAATAGAGATTATAGATAAGATTAATATTACAATCAATGCTGTTTTCAATTTAGTAGATGTTTCTTTTAATTTAAATAGATAATTAGTATAAAAACACCCTGGCATCTCGTTATTTGCATTAAAGGCTTCAGCATCATTATATTCAATAATACAGGCATTTGAAGAATCAGTTATATTTGCATCACCTCTATCTGATACGGGAATTGCTCCTATTAGAATATTTTCTATATCATAATTCTCGGTTTTAAATGGACGAAACAAATTATCAGAATATGGGATTACATTTGTTATAATATTTAATAAGGATTGTGCATATGTTCTTCCCAAATCAAAATTAGGTATTTTTTCTTTACGGGAATTATCATTATATATTTTCTTATTATTCAAGTATACTATTACCAATTTTACAAAATCTAAATCCTTATTATCCTTATTATCTTTAATTACATTGCTTATAATTTTAATTTTAGTAATAAAAACATTTATAGCTGAATCATCGCGAGCTACTGTTGCACCTTGGTGTATTTTAGCATTAGCTTCTTTTGATTCAGCATCAGTATCTTTTAATTTTGCATTAGCTTCTTTTAATTTTGCATTTGCTGCTGCTAATGCTGTTTTAGCTTTATCTAACCCTGCTTTATTAACATCGTAATCACCCGAAGGAACAATACCAACAGTATGTATATTGTGTCCATTTAATTTTTTAATTATTTTTGTAATATTATTATCATTATTTAAAAAATCTGCCTCCATATCACATATAATATTTAACATATTTTCTATATTTTTTTTACCATATTTTGATTCACTAATTGATTTATCAAAATCTAAATAATCAGGATAATATATCGAAGGGATAATGGTACGCCTTAGAAAATATATAATTATTAGTATTAATAAGACAATTGCAACTAATATTGGTTTAAATTTATGATAATCATCGCAACTGCTATTATTTATAAAATAGCAATATTGTTTAATATATTCTTGAAGTTCAGAACCTTTAAGTTTTAAACGGATAACTTCTGCAAAATTAGGCGCATAAGAAATACCACCATATATTATTGAAAAAATTGCCAAAACAATTGTCACCAACATAAAGACATCTAATAATATATTTGTAATATTTAATGTAAAATATTTATCATTATAATACATATTTTGGTCAAGAAGAAGACTAATAAACAGCTTATAATCAACCGTTTCTCCAATTAATATCTTGTTTTCTGTTGATAATTGAGTGCCTTTCAGGGGATATGCGCCATTTTCTATTACAATAGTATCGTTATCTACTTTGTCTGAAACAATATTATTATATACATAATAATTATAGACAGTATTTGCGAATATTAATGTGGTTATTATTATTATCAAGCATATATAAAAGTTAATAAAAAACAGTGTCATATCATATTTCTCGTTGTCAACAAAATATGCTGTTTCACAAGGCATAATATTACCTTCTTTTATTAAAATAATAATATTTTAAATCTTAATCTAAACAACTCCAAGAATGGCTGTTTTGATTTCATCTACTATTGTTTCAATCAATTCCTTCATTTTATCAATATACCCTTCTATATTTTCCTTCATATCATTATCAGTATATTTAATAATCATTAATATTGCTAAAATTACCAGACATCCTATCATTATTTCTAATACTAAATATAAATTGAACCAATATACAGCACCCCAATAATCCAATTCTACATATAACTTATTTGAAAAGTATATAACATTATTATTAACACTACCAATTTCATTTTTTTTATAATTTCCAATTTTATTCTTAACAGAAACATTTTCATTATTATCTATATTATCAAATATCAGCTTTTTTTCATATTCTAAATCTTCTATTATCGCTTTATTTTCAAAATCGTGTCCTAGTAAAGATCTTAATGTCAATGTATTGTGTATTTCCTCGTCTATTTCAGGTATACCTGTATTAGCAACTCTTCCAAATATCAGCTTATTCAATTTAATTAATATATACGGGTCATCAATATTGTTCTTAACAAAATATAAATAGGTAATAAGTACCAATAACAATGTTTTATTTATATTATCACTATCTGCATTAACTACTGAATATAATAATATACTTTTCATTTTTGTAAAGAATGTATTTGTATATTTATTCGCATTGTATATATTTGCATCGTAATTAAAACTGTAATTAATAGCTATCATCTTTTCTTCAAACTTCTTTTTAACATCATATATATCTTGGTCAGAAGTTCCTTCAATTACATTATATTTCCCATTGACATAGCTAATATCACCGCCATATGCTATATCGTTAAATGCTGCAATTATTGTATTGCTAATGGGTTTATCAGATATTAAATATTTATTCACTTCATTTCTAATATATTCGTCGGCAACAATTAATTCACCATACATTGCCTCTATTTTTTTATAAGTTCCGCTGATAAATACAAAAAAATATATTGCACTATGTATAATGCAATAAATAACAATACATAATGCTATTACTACCAAATAAATATTTTTGTTCATAATTTTTGTAATAAATAGCTCTTCTTTTATTTTGCCATTACTTGCAATATTAAATATATATGTATAAAAATCGTATATTAATGCGATTAATACGATGAATATTATAATAAATACTAATAGTAAAATTATCTCGTAAAAATCATTATTAGTTTTTACATATAGACCTGTCGCATACTTATCATTTGACCATAATAATGTCGTGGGAATTAACATAAATAACCCATTCAATATATATCCGTAAATATCCCTTTTATTACTATTATCACCATTCTCTGTATAAAGAATTATTATTCCACCCTTTGTAATTATCTTCTTAGAAGTTCCGTTCGCAGATGTCTTCGCATTTTTGCTAATTGATACAATATCACTATATAGACTTTTATTTATATTAATATCCATGGTATTATTTTTTGAATAATCATAATAGTCTTCTAATGTATACGTAATGCTATAATATTTAGTATAAAGGCCATCATTATAGCTGGCTATTATTTTTTCCTTATTTATTTTATTATTATCTATAGATATCTCGTCGTACAATATCATAAAATGTTCGGGGTTTAAAATATCTATATTATCCAATATAATTTCAATTTTATCGTCTTTGTTGCTTTTTATAGAAGATTTAAGATATGTAAGGTCAATAGGGCTAGGCGGAGGATTCGCTTTAGCATCAATTGTATGCAGAGTTAGAGTAAACTGTTTCATATCAATTATTTTTACCGAACTTGAATTAAATTCGCTCGATACATCATATTTATAATTATTGTTGGTATTTATTGTATTAATATAGTTTATTAATTTGTAATTATAAATATCTTTTAGTTTGTAGTGTTTAGCATCTTCGCTCGTGTTATGTACAATTATTTCTTTAATAGAATATATTGTATACAAAGTATAATTTATAAGTGCTAATATTAATATTACTACTATTAATACAGCAACTATATATATTATATTCGTAATAATATTAACTAACATATCATTCATTATTAAATATATATTCTAATTTAATAATTATAATAAAAATTAACAGGTTTCTTATTAGAAATTAATAATAAATGCTATATAAATACCAATCATTGCTACCATATAAGCAATCGCCGTATTAAAATATGTGCTAACGAAATAATCCAATGGCAATGGTAAACTAGTATTAAAGATCTTTTTATTAATATACTTGCAATCATAAATTAAGAAATATGCCACGCCGAATGTAGCAAAGAATATACCTGCTAATACTGTTGTAATTAGTCCAAACTTATAATAAATAACATGTGAAGACTTATAGCCTTTTATAATATTAAAGCTATCGACTAGTTTTTTCCTTATATCTTTATATTTAGTATATAATTCGGAAATTTCAGAAGGTTTAAAATCGCTATATACTTTTGTTTTTATAGCAGACCTTATTATATCAATGTGCTTATCTATATTTTCTGGGAATATTTCTTCTATATTATTTTCTAATTTGCTGTATATACATTTCGGGTTGTCACAAAGATTTTGAACATTCTTAATTGTTTTTTTTGCATTATTACTATTTTTATTAGTTACTATAATTGTCATGCACATTTTAAAATATTTATCTACATCAACCTTAGTTTCCAACAACGGTATTTTTTCTAAATATGATGCGAGAGTATCTCTTGTAATATATTTACCCCTAGAAGGGTCATGAATCTTAATTAAAACACAATCAATATTTTCCATAATCGCAGCATCTATGATTTTAATATTATCATGTATCTTAATATCTTCTTCGTTTGTACCCATAAACTCATTATACAAGATATATGAGTGAAATAAGAAAGCTATAAGAATAAATATTTGAAGACCGCGTATAAATGTGTATTCATAATTATAATTTTTATAAATATCATAGTTAAAATATGTTTTATAAAATGCAATTTTTATTTCATTGGACAATGCAGAAGTTGAAAACACATTTATAATAGTATTATACCAAAATAGGAAAAACAGGATACCGTATATAATTACAAAATTAAAATTATTATAATCTACGGTATCGTTTTCAGCAAACATAGCATCATAATTGCAATATCGTAAGTTTAAACTATCATAACTCGGATTGTTTTCTTTTGATGATACAGATAACAGTTTAAATCTACTAGACCCAAAATTGCTTATCTCCATAATATTTACAACAAGTACCACGATAAATAAAAATATAATTAATAATTGTACAATAAACTCTATTATATTAATATTCATTAATATTTTATTAGCCTTTTACTATATATTTTTATATTTTTTATTTGATAAATTGATTTAATGTATTGTCTTGTTTTTTTAAATAGCTTTAAATATCCATAATAATAAAAAGATAGTTATAGGATAACTTATTCTCAATAAGAACTCTTGGAAATCAGTCAATATATTATCACCAATATATTTAGATAAATAATATGTCAGCATTCTATCTATCGAAATACCTAGAACAATTACAAGAGAAAATAATGATAGCTTAATAACTTCTGTTCTTTTTAAGTTCATTCTATCAAAGAAATTGTATTCATTTCCCCTCCTTTTTGAATAATCATTATCGGGCTGCTTATAAGAATTATTGTGATTCACCGGAACTAATGATGTATTCATACTCTGTATATTTTCAACCTTATATTGTGCCTGTTGAGCCTGTTGAGCCTGTTGAGCCTGCTGTGCCTGTTGAGCCTGCTGTTGAGCTAATTGAGCCATTTGCTGCGCCTGCTGTTGAGCTAATTGAGCCTGTTGAGCTTGCTGAGCCTGTTGTTGTGAATATTGAGGTTTTGAATGTTTGTCTTCCATATCATTATTACTCATTTTATTAATTTTTTGCGGGGAATATGAATTATCCATATTATCACCTAATAAATTGTCGTCCCCACCATATAATAAACTTAAATCTGTCATAATATCTATATATATATATGGAAATAAATTATAAAAATCTAAAAATAATAATCTTTTAGTATTACAGATTAAATGAATAAATTCATTGATTACGAGAGTTTTTTAACATATATATCATTAATATTAGCGTTTGCCATATTCATCGTATTAATGTATGGGTGTATAGCTGATAATTATAGCGGCGGCAGCATTATAGAAAGGTTTTCAACGACGGATCCTGTCCATGCTGTTATAACAAGCATAACAGTTGATCCTACGACGAAAGCAATAACCGGAATAACTCTTGGAGCTAAAGGAAAATATTACAAAGACAGACCTCCCACAATAACTATTCCTAAACCTACGGTAGCAGATTCTACACAGGCAGAAGCTACTGCTATATTAAAAACAACCCCAATAGACGGAACTACCCCAGCATTTTACGAAATTGAAAGAATACAAATAACCCCTGGAAAAGCAGGGACCAAGTATGAAACTGCCGATAGTAGCAAGATAACATTTGGACCAATTATAGCAGAATATAAAGCGGCTGCGGCTGCTGCTAATACAGCAACAGAACCTGTATCTGCTGTTATAGCAAACATAACGGTTGATTCCGCGACAAAAGGAATAAAAGAAATAACTCTTGGAGCTAATAAAGGCAAATATTACAAAGACAAACCTCCCTTAATAACTATCGGAGCTCCAACGGATACTACTGGGACAGCTGCAACAGCAGAAGTTAAATTAAAACCACCTATTGCAGGTGCAGAATTATATGAAATTGATACTATAACTATTACAAATGCTGGTAAAAACTATGTAGTATCTGATTCTTCAAAAATAAGTTTAGAACCTATTGATGTTTACATTGCACGCGTAAATCCTATAATCACTTTAACAGATGAACAAAAAAACAATATAAAAGATTTGATTAATAAATGCACAGCATTAAAAAATAAAGCACCCTATATAAAAAAAATTGAGGAGCAAACTTTAAGAAAAACAGATGTTGATGCTATAATAAAAGAAGTTGGAAGTACATAAAACAACAGCCTAATAATGAGCCTCGTTTAAGTATACACATTATATCTTGTTGATGCACTAGAATATTATATATAATTTTGGAAAAAATCTAGCCCGTGATATTCTAGCTATTGTAGATTGATACATTTTAATCTTCTTCTCCGTCACCATCAATATCATCGTTATTTACAAAGTGTTCGTTATATTGTCTCAATTTTATTCCCTCATTGCTATAATCAATCTCTTTCTTTTTATAGTCATTTACATTATCTCTTGAATATTCTTCTGTTTCATCTTCACTATCACCTTCAATCTCTTCTTGGTAATATTTGTAATCTATATAATTCATCTTATATTCAGGATTTAATATCGAACCTTCTGGAAACTTATTCTGTTTTGGTTCGTAATAATAAATAGCAAATACAATATTGTGATTAACACCCTTAAAATCATATAGTGTTCCACGATTTGTTTCAAATCTCAAAGATATCCTCGATAATTTGCCAATAGGATGAAACTCTCTTACAGGCAATTTAGTAATAGCCAACTTTTCACTATTGATACCTACATTATCTACACGAAACTTGGCTAAACCAAGAGAATACTTAGAATATGACAATGAACCAAATAGATGCTCTTCTATTTCTGGACATTTTAATACAATATATTTATTCCCAATTAAATATACTATACCAGGCGATGTTATTAGATGTTTATCATATTGTATAGTAAGTATTACTTTTGTAATCTCGGGATTTAATATACTATGAAACATTTTGTACATCTTAGGATTACTATTATACATCGGCTTATATTCATATTTATCATTGATATAATTAGGGTTTATAGAATTGTATAAATCAAAACCTAGATTCTCATATATAGTAGACCGCTTCATATCAAATATAAATGGTAATCTGCTATAGATATCTAACAAGTTTGTCAATTCAGCCGGTTCTGAGTGTTTTTTAAATCCTATCTCAGTATCTTCTATTTCTTCATAATTTAATAAAAATGTTTTCAATGTATAATCTCCCGTATCAATTGGCATCTTACTAAATATATCAGCGTAATCTATCAACTCTGTTTTTCCGCTGTTTTTTGTGCTATTATCATACAGCTTATACCAAAATGGCATATCCATGATACTATTATTTTTACATAATATTACCTCGTCTTCTCTAAGAGCTTTATTATATATCTTAAAATCCTTTATATACATTACAGCATTCATATCAGTTGTCCAATTTTCTTTATATAAATTGCCATTCAGATTATTAGTAATAGGAGCAGCAAGAGATTTTCCTATATATTTCTTAACATAGAATACATTTTTTATAGTTTTTTCTACGGTTATCTGTTTTGTAATATTTATTGAAAGAGAATTATTTGATATATATATATTCCATTTTTTTTCAAATATCGTCCAGCATATATGAACCTCTTCTTCTAAATCAACATCGGAAATTACATGCGTATCACCTACTACACTACCGTCTCCCATAATAAACTGGATATTATATAAAGTTCCAGAACTTCTCTTGACTACACTTACACTCATTCCAGTATATTTCTCTTTCGTTTGCTTCCATAAATGGTAATATCCTAAACTAAATACACAGTATGTATTATTTTTAGAAGGACTGTATGTGGCTTCGGCCTTAATTTTAAAAGAATATGTAATTCCTATATCGGTTCCTCCTATAAAACTGCTATTAGTGTCAGTATTTATCTCAGGACCCGCTACATGATTTGAATATATATTATATATATTTATGTTATTACTTAGTTCTATAAAGCCCCCGTCCGTTATTTTTGTATAGCCATCAACATATGTACAATTGCTCGTAATTATATCGCATGCTATTTTTTCAGTTACACCATTCTTAATTATAGGGTCATTTTCGTCAGTTCCCAAATAATAATATAATAGGTTATTTTCAATATCTATATTATACATAGTACGCGGAATACTCGCATCTATTATTTCCATACCAATCACATTTTTAAAGGGAACAGTAAAATCAACTACATACTTATTGGGATTCGGATATTTATCTCTATCTCTGTCAGTACTATCTATTAAAAATGTGTAATTCTGTTTTATACTATTATTTTTAAGATAATTAATATCTTCAATTGACATTTGATCCCTCTCCGACACCTTATTAAATATACTGATATTATTATTTATATCCTAAAACAGCCTAAAAGTTATTAAATATCGTCTGTTTGATATAGTTATTACTATTATCTCCTTTTCCATATTGTCGTATTTTTCGTAGGATTTTTGGAAAATACATAGTAATGAATGACGTTATGTCATCATCATTGTTATATCTGTATATCCGCACGAACTCCTTAAAATAGATGTAAAATATTGCTCTCAATACAATATAGCAGTATGAGTGTGTTTTCTCGTACCACTTATTATTTCCCTGTTTGTTCAATATTTTTTTAGCGATAGCTATATTATGCTCTTTATCCTTTGCAAGTGTCTTCTTGAAATTGGCGAAAGACATATTATGTTCAATACAATAAAATATGGTATTTAATATGATACCATATGTTTCAATTATTGCCTCATTAGGTAATAAATATTGTTTCTCAGCTATCCCGCACATATTCTTTATTTGCTTAATATTTGCATTAGTCCACCCCTCAAAATGTATATCATGATGATGATGTAATAATTCGTGTAATATAACCTTTTCATAATCTTCTTTTCTTACAATATATACGTTATTTGAATTAATATATGTGAAGCCCCCATTAATATTTGCAGCACATATGCTATCCCCCTTTTTGTTAGGAAGCTTGCGTTTAATAGGATTGAGCAATATATAATAGTTAAAATCTTGCGCCGGCTTAATATTAAATAGCTTTTTAATCAAAAAAACACGGTAGATACTATTAAACAAATGCTCGCGTGCTTTTATAGTAATCGCTTTATCAGAAAGAGTATAAAAATTAATATTTTTATAAGTAATATGATATGCGTAATTACACTTATCAAAATATTTAATGCAGAAATCCCATTCAAAATAACTATCTTTTAATAATAATTCCTTAAAGTTTTTAAAACACACTAAGCCCTTTCCGGCATCGGATATATCCTTGATATATATATCATTCCTGTTAATATTATAGTTTTCCTTAACTATTTTGTATAATTCGTATTCGTTTTTATTATTCATTTATAAAAAACTGTCTGCTTTCTTTAATAATCGTAGATATATATTTATCTTCTTTGAGTTTTGAAGATATATCTAAGAGTTTTCCTGATATTATATTTTTATCACCTTCTTTATCACACAATTCAATAGCTCTCTTAATAAAATAAGTGTATACCTCTGTTTTAATAGAATACTTAAAATTATTCTGCTTTATATCGCTAACCCAACTATTATTCTTATCTAAATACTCCCAAGCATTATTTGATATATATCTATATTTCCCCTCCAATATCTTAAATACTACAAATGATATGTCATAGTCTGTATTATTGATAACGCATAAATCTATACAATTATTTATATCCATATAAAATATAATAATAATAAATGCTTATTTATAAATTACCGCCTCCTCCTATCCCGCCCGGTGGAGATAAAAAATCTACGACAGATAAGAAAGCCACCGCTTCTAATCAACGAGTTATATCCAAGGAAGCTGCCGAAGACAAGAGCAATCCAGATGATTTTAAAAAGTTTGTATCAACGGGCAAGCTCTCATTCTTAAAACACCAGAGATGTATCCATATGACTATGGAACAGTATAACGACCGTGACCATATAAATGAAAATATGTGTTACAAAGAGTTCAATTGCAATATGCATGATATTGAGAAAAATATAATCGAAAACCTAAACCTTATTAAAAAAAGGGTTAAATCAACTTTCAGACGAGGTAATGATATTCTATTGCCTCTCCCAATATATGTATCAATTGCTAAGATAATATCAAAAGATGATAAATATGTATTAAAGAATATGTTCTCCGATGTAAGCTATAATTTTTCAGACACCTTTTTTGAGAAATACACATTCAAGGGTATGATGAAAATAATTATATATATTCCTAATTTGATGAAAAATGAAGGTGATTATTACAACTATTATCCGTCTCTTGCTACTTATACTAATCAAAACAAATGGATGGAGTACATGACAAGCAAAGATTCATATTTTTTAAGGGCCCTTGATAACAAAGTAAAAAAATCAGAAAAAGCAAGATATGATAACCTATTAAAAAGGTCCTTAAATAATATTTGCAATGATTTTGGATGCGTATCAGAAGGTGCAGGCGAAGATATAAATCATATAAAGGGTGATTATGGGGGCGGCATTTATATGCCAACAAAATGCCTACAATTCAAAGAATATGCATCAGAATATTATATGAACAGAGATTTTAACGATTTATATTCAAAAAGTAGCGATGAAATAAAAAAAATATACGAAGATGTTAAAAAAGAAGCTGAGAAAGAAGCTAAACCAGAAGAAGGTGCCTTAGAAGAAGAGGAAATGGATGATATATCTCGTGATGCTATTGCAGAATCTCTCGCATACGCCGGAAGAGAAGGCAAGGTTGGAAATAAAATAAATAGGTCATATAATAATACTATTATAAATGATATAAAGTTTAGAACAGAACCTGGGAAAAGCTATCCTGGCATTCAAGATATTACATTTAGTATGTTTAAAATAAGTGAGACATATTCTAAGTTTTCTAATTTCTTTCATTATATGCCATGGGGTGATATATTATTAAACTACGAATATGTATTGAACAGCGGCAATACATTCAACTTTGAAGATACAAAATATTTACAAAAAGATTTAACAGTTCCTGTATATTTAAAGTTCAAATCGATAGATGATAATTACTATATGGAGTTTAATAATGAAGGAATACTTACACTATATAACAAAGATGGTACCCAAAATACTGTTATACACGCAGCATATGGTAAAAATCTCAAAAATACAAAAAATAGAAAGCTAGTATTTGACGGTTTAAATGGGATATTACATATACAAGGTGAACCACCTGAGAATAATGATACAGTGACTATAAAATATCTCGGCAATAAAAATATACAACCTTTCAGTCTCATATTAGATACATCACCAGGTAATCTTGGAAAACTCAAAATATATGATTTAGGCTTTAATTTAATATTTAATAATTAAATAATATACAGATATTATATTGAATATTAGTTAATAGATTTTTTTTTAGGTAATATATATATATTATATAATATATAATATTAGAAGAATGATTAATAATGAATGGGATATATTAGATTTATATTTTAAAGATCATAAATATCCTTTTACTGGACATCATTTAGAT
>Ga0255106_1000173_pt1 | contig 15911 bp, 11 predicted proteins | sample Law_Cont_RepB_8h_FD_188453 | JGI IMG/M metagenome (GOLD analysis project Ga0255106, IMG submission 188453) | Freshwater microbial communities from St. Lawrence River, New York, United States - Law_Cont_RepB_8h | ecosystem: Environmental > Aquatic > Freshwater > River | place: USA: New York...
AAATACGAGATATTATTAATAATTATATGAATATAATTTCACTATTCCAATATAATTACATTTTAAGTATTAGCTATGATAGTATGCCCGATACCGATAAAATAAAAATAGAGATAAAAAAAAATGCAATTGAAAGAGGAATTATAAAACCAAATAACTATTTACATCAATATAAAAATAAGAGACTAATTTCCTTAATATCTAATACAAAGGGCTTTGATAAAAGCTTTGATAAAAAGACTTTTGAATTGGCCGAAGATACTTTTAAATATTCTAAAGCTGCTTCTAGTACTGATACTACTACAACTGCTTTGACAAGTGATAAGGTGATTGATGTAGGTGATGTTATGTATGTTTATACAAATATTATAGAAACCTATAAAATAAATGTATCTAATATTAGTGATAATTATTTAGAGAATGTAATTAAGACTATATGCTACCAAGTTGATAATAGAGATGTTATTATGAATGAAGAAGGAGGTACCGGCGCAGAAGTAGGCACAAGTAATATAAAAAATAAAAACGGGGATGCGCACGATAATAATATTAATATTTTACACAAAGCCAATCAGTGTATAAGTTATGATTTTGCAACTAACTATACGGTAAATTTGATAATGTTAGGAATTATTTATTCAATTGGATTACATAATAATAAAATATTTTAATACATTAAATAAAGAGGGCATTTATAATAATGGCGGATAGTGAAATATTAAGGGAATTTCAACAACCTTACAATTATATGTTGTATTCTAAGGAAGAAAATATAAACGAAGATTATAGATATAGATTACTTACTAATATATTTGCAGATACAACATATAGTCCAAAAGATGATATGAAATATTTATATTTATTTGGTATATTTCCATGCGATAATATACCTGCTTCGTATATACCTTTTAATTATAAACAGTTATCGCGAAACTTCAATAGAATATCTAAAAATAATACATTTACAAAAGAAGATTATGCAAAAGAGTTCATACCAGGCATGGATTATAAAAAGGAATTATCGGCAAAATTAGATAAGCTAATTAAGGGTTTTAGCAGCAAACACTCAATATATAATAATTTATATACTACGCCTTTTGTTATAATACTAATAATATTCTGGACAATAGTAATATTGAGTTTTATGTATATATTCTATTATTATTATTATTCTGCATTTAATTATATTTTAGCTTTTATACTATTTACACTACTTCTATTTGCTATAATATTCAAAATGTTCTATATAGTTCATAATTAACAATAACTCATTTCGATAGTTATAATTTTTATTTTTATCTATAATACCTATAAGGAAGTATTATTTTTAATTAATAATGGATAAAAAAATTAAGTTCGCTAATATATTCAATAATAACACATATGAACCTGACAAAGACGATAATGAAGATATCTATAATATATCTCCGGCTGATATATTGATTCAAGATATAGATTTGAAACAGAACTATAATTCACGATATAGATTCTATACAGAGCTTTTAAAAATATATAACAAGAACCCTAAGATTATTAAGAAAATATATACAAAGTTGAATGCCATAAAAGATTTAAATAGTATGGAAAAAAAATTATTAACAGAACTAAATTATTATAACAATAAACTAGCTAAAACAGTAGGTGGCAGCAGCGGTAAAAGCCCTTATGTAAGCTGCGCTAGCTGCGCCAGATGTGGTAGAAAAGATTGCAAAGGATGTAGCTCTTGTGTCAGATGCGGTAGAAAAGATTGCAATGGTTGTAGCAGCAGTAGGGGTGGTGGCGTATTAAACAATTATAAAGAATCTAAATTGAGAGATGTCTTAAAAAAAGACTATGATATGCCTAATATATCAAAACTTAATATAAACATTAATGAAAGGAGTCAAGATCCAAACAAAGAAACAGGTGATAAAATAACAGATTTTAATAAGCAAATTGATGATTATTATGATAAACGCGATGAAATAGAAGCTGACTCATCTAATCAAACAGATAAGTCAGATCTAAAAGATCTTGATAATAAAATTAAGAAAAAGATAATAGAGTTTGAGAATGATCCGGAGAATACCTTTAATTATTTAGAATTGACAGTAGAAGATAGATTAGTATTTATAATAACTACATTTTTTATTAGATATTTATCGCTAATACTTATTCAATGGTCAGTTGATATTAATATAATTAAGAGTTTTGAAGAAGGATTTTTTTATTATGCCGTTATATATCTTGCTATATTTTGGTTTATAGTATTATTTGTAAATATTGATAATACGACGAAGGTAGATTATATGAACTTTGATAATTTTATGAATAGCATTCGCTCTATATTTTATTATTTCTATATGGGAACAAATGGAATAACGAGATTATTAGTACATTCTTGTATAATATGCATACTATTAATAGTTCCTATAATTTTAAATATAAAGAAGAGCACCTATATTGAAGAAGAAAACAAAGATAAGGACAAGGATATTATATCATATGAAGAGAGAAAGAAGCTGTCAAAATCATTATCGTTATTTACTATATTTATTTGGGTACTAACAAGTATAATAGCAACGAAGTTTTAATAAAAAGTTATATCTATTAATTATAATAGAGTTTATCAAATTATGCCAGACAAAAGAGTTGATGCATTAAATAGTTTAAACAAAAATGATTATAATTCAAAATATATAACTCTATCGGATAATACGAAAATTGGAGTCGATTTGATTAAAGATTTGATAAAATACTTTCAGCTTGAATTCAAAAATAAATACAGATACAATTACAGAAGATGGGTAAAAGAAGACATAAGTGACGATGCAATATATAATAGCGGCGACCATAATAGCGAAGACCATAATAGCGGTGACCCTAATGACAAAGATAAAATAATATATACAATTATTCAAGGAGAAGGTGATGATGAGATAGCAATTAAGAAATTGACAAAATATATTTCAAATATATATAATGAAAAGCCCGATGATAGTGATGATATTGAGATACCTGAAAAAATATTTAATAGCGATATAGCATTGAGAAAAAATTATAGAGATAGTTCGATAAACGACGGTTACATACCAATTATTCAGATAACTAAGGATGATGAAACTTTTGTTTATTTTAAACCATTATTGGAATATAATTACACAAATTATGATTTTCAAGAAAAATCGCAAATATATGACGATTTAAATAAGCTAAATAGTATATTTAAGAAAAGTAATTACAGTGACTTAGATAATTTAGTAATTTTAGATTTTTACAAAGATTTTACTAAAAAGGTAGAAAAATTAAAGGACGATATTATTAGCGGCGATGATGATATAAAATACGATTTAATAGATAATATTTATGATAAACTTTCTATAATATATGAGCTTAAAATTGGAAGAAACAACAAAATAATTAAAAAATCCATTAAAGAAATTATAGGTACTACTAAAACACCTAAGGAAATATGTTCTATATCTGAATCTGAAAACGGCTCTACTATTTTTAATAAAATATTATGCGAAATTAATAAAAGGGCTCAAATATTTAATAATTTAACTACATTGAAGAAGGGTGGTAATAAAGAAACAAAAGGTGGAACTGCGGCTGAAATAAAAAATATAACCGATAAATTATTATCTTCCGTATCTGATGATACAAAAAGCAGATATCAAACATATTTAGAAATTGATAAAAATATATTAGAAATGTTTATTAATGATAAGAAGTTTAAGGACCATATTACTAATTTGCAAAACTCAAAATCTTTAAGTAAAGTAGCAGATTTTACCAAAAAGTTTTTTCAGAAAAGTCCTAAAAAAATAAACAGTAAGATTGATTTAAAAACTATTACATTTGATACTTTTGATAAATTTATAGAAAAAATTAAAGACAGGATGATTGAAGACAGTTATAGATATTTAGCAATAATAAAATCCTTAAATATTATAAAGAATACATCTGTTGAAGATATGAACAAACAAGTAGGTGGGCAGAAAGAAAATGCTGGTAATATTAGAAATCAGGGGAATCAACAGCAAGGTATTGGAGATAAAATGTCAGAAAATTCAGGGAAGGAATATTTTAAAAATCTAACAGATATATATATAAATTTGGCAAAAGAATATGGTAAATTTACAAATGATGAAAAAGAATCAAAAAGATTAATTAAATCAGTTATTAAAAGCAAAGATGATACAGGAGATGCGGCAGCAAGTACAGAAACAGATAACGATGAAGTTACAAAAGTAGCTGTTTTTACTAGCATTATAGAATCTCATCAGACGGCTCTTGGAGAAATTACTAGGAATATACAAAAAATAACTGAACATTCAAAAAGTCCTGCACATAATTCTAATACAGATATGGGAAATGATATTTTAAGAATTACAAATTTAAAAACGAAATATGATATTGAAATTAATAAATTGTCGGAGATTAAGAATAACTATAAGGAAATAGATACTGAAAAAAAGAATAATATACAAGAAATAGAAAAAGAGTTTGATACACTGTCAAAAACTTTATTAGAACAAGAGAGTGAAATTAATTCATTAATTAAAAATTTTAGGCATAAATTTAATTTTGGCGCGAATGAATTGAAAAGCGAAGAGACGAAGAAAAAGCTTTATGATTTACAAAATCAAAATAGTGAAAATGAGAAGAAAAGTAAAGATCTAGAAGAAAGAAAAAAACAATTAACGGCTTCTTTAAAAGTTACTAAGGAAGAATTGAAAAAATTATACAAAGCATGCATAGATATAAATCTGCCTTATGCAACAGAATACAATGATTTTGTTAAATATATCATAAAGGTTGGTCAGCTAAAATATATAATAGATGATAATCCGCAGATTAATAATAATAATGATATTATTGAAGTTTATAATAAGGAAATATATAGGATAGATAAGGAATTGGGAGATATCAAAATTGATATTTCTTCTAATAGTAAAAAAATTAATGATATAAAAGATGTTGTTGGAGCAGATAATAGAAAAGCTAGTAATATAAGTAGAAGCAATCAACAACAAAATCAGCCTTATTACGATGCAGATGGAGGAGGAATTAAAGAAGATGAAAAAGAAAAGGGTAGATTAAAAAAATTATTGGATGGAAACTTATATAAATTAATTAGAGATGATGACCACAAAAATAATAATTTATTCGCATTTATAGAAGAATTGAAACCCTTATTTGATAGCGACGATGATAACGCAGTAGGTTCTAATAATGCTTCTGGGAAAAAATATAGTGAAAATGAAACATTATACGAGCAGATATGGAATGAATATAATGATGGTGTTAAGGCTTATTATAATAATGAAAAGGGCAAGAATCCCCTAACATATATTAACGAAGGCGAGAAACTCAAAAATAAGCTAATATTATATGATTTGGATCCTGAAATAGTTCTTAAAATTACTTTTCAAGACAAAGTTGTTTTCCTCGGATTAATGTTTTTAATTCGCACAATTATTATGGTATTATTTGAGTTTTTAATAGATTATAATCTTATTAAATCCCTACGGTATGCTATATTAATATATGCAACATTATACATTTTAATATTATTATTATTTATTGTATTTATCAATCTTGATTCATATAAGCTACGAATTGTATTTAATTATTTAAATATGCACATAAATACGCCAGGAATTATATTACATGTCATGCTATTTATAATATTTTCCCTTCTTGTTATAATAATAATACAAACGGATAACTTTGTAAACAATTTAGGAGATATTTTAGATTACACATATATATATAATTATATATATACATTCAATTTTGATAATATATTATCTGGCGAATTTGAAAATAACATTACAAAAGAAGAAAAAATAAAATTACAATACAGACTTGATATAATATCTATGCTTATATTTATATTCTCAGGAACTCTTGTATTACTAATGTAATTGCCTTTTGCACTAATTATTTATATATGCGCGAATGATAAGCTAATATTATACTATATTGAGCCTTATAATTGAGCAAATACGCCTCGGTTATATCGGTTATATCTCCTCCGACATATTCGACACCATTGGACTTATTATATAATACTGTTATATTGTTATCTTCAATTTCTAAAACCTTTAATAGTATATCGTTGTCATCGCTCGTTTTTAACAAGATATTATCATATTTGTTAATTAAATCAAGATGATAACCACTGTATCCTAACATATCTGTTTTTTCTGTTATAATATTATATTGATTATCATTGAATGTTTTGGTAATTCTATTTATATTTATACAGTCGTTACCTAAATCCAATTCATTATTTAAAAAGTCGGTAAACGATATAAGCCATTCTTTATTGTTTAGCTGTACAATATTATTTATTGTCTCCAATTCATTATTCATTATTATCCATGTATCCCAGTTTCCCTCGGTGCTTATACTTGTAATTTCTCCACTCGCCGATAAAACAGATGATGGTGTAGATGATATGCTCAGAATAAATTGAAATCTTTGTGTTTTTTTTCCATCATTAATAGTCATTGTGATATAGGGTGTTATGCTTTTGACATATTTGGGCATCAACAGCTTTTTAGGTTCAATGACATTTTTAGTTAAATCAATATTTATAGATAATGATAAATTATTTCTATTATTATATATAGTCCAGTCTCTATTATAGCTATTAATTATAAGGGTTTTATAATTGATATTTTTCTTGCTATTCATAATACTTTCCATTTTTTCAATAATATAAGCAATTGTTTCAAGATTTTCAACGTTAACATTATTAACAAGCGAATATTTCTGCGATGTTTGTGTTGGTAAAAATGATAGTGCAGAAGCTGTTGTAGTAGCCGCTGATGCCGCTGATGTTGATGCATTCGTAGATGTTGCCGATGTCGCAGAAGCCGTAGCAGAGGAAATGTTTGAGTTTATGTTTTCAATTGCTGCTTTTTTTTCACTAGATGCAAGCGTATTTACAGTTTTTCTTTTTTCTTCTAACTCTATTACTTTTGATAATAGCTCGTCTGTATTATATTTACTAATGCTATCTAGAACATCGTCGGCGGTTTTTAATTCTTCACTTATAGCGGTATTCGCACTTTTATTTATAATATTGGCCTCTATATAATCCTTGATTTTTGTTAAGGCTATTGTATTCAATTCTATCAATTTACCAATTCTTTTTATTAAAATTGCATCATTGCATATTGAAATTATAACTTGTTCTACGATTCCCTTCAACTCTAATTTATCTATATTTAAATTATATTTATCCATTATCATTTTCTCAGTAGCTATATTTATTGCTATTTTGTTTTTATCTTGTCTAAAATCATCTATTACCCCCATTATTATAATATAATATAGAAAATAGATGTTTATATCATAGATAATGTTGTATATTAGATGGTTATGTTTCTATCTTTTATGTATTTCTTGAAATTGGGACGATATAGATATGTTCTGCTTTCTTCCATAGATTCGTCCTTAATTTTATTATCTTTAATTATATATTCAACAAAGTTTGAATATTCATGAGGAGATTTAAAATTCAACTCCTTATATTTTAACAAACCGTTTAACCACCTTATTTGATAAGCCATAGAGAACATTCCGCATTCAGTATTCTTCCTCTGATGCTTAATATTATTATTATGTATTTTAAACACATTATTTGGATACTTTTTTTTCAATTGTGTTTTTATATTATTAATAAACTTTGAAACATAAGAAGGGGTATTTATAGCATTACTGTCGTAATAGTAAGCTCCATAACATTTTATTTTAGGGTCTAATATGATGAATGTAGAAGTCCAGTGAGACCCAGGTTCATCGTGTTTATCAAGATTTGTAATCAGCCCGAGATATTTTATATTTTTATTAATATACTTATTGATATCAAGTGAACATATTTGGCTGTACAAGCATCTTCCAAAACTATCTTGTTCTGAGAAATCAATTGGAAAAACTCCTAAAAAACAATATTTATATTTTTTATCATTATTATACTGTATCATTACGTCCTCTATATCATAATTAGATAGCCATTCAATAGGATTCTTGTACCATTCGATAGGCATCTCTGGGCGCAATTCATTCTCTTCTATTTTTTTTATAATTTCTTTCGTCTTCGAATCTTTCGTCATTTCTTTTATAGCACCTGGCCAACACCAATATTCATTATCATTACATATAGGCTTTATTTTAGCATTCAATAGCTCAGATAATTTAGCGACATTAAATGACTTTTTATATTCTATTTTATCAGCAATTGCTGTTCCGCCTTTGCTATCCTTGCTGGCATTCCAAGTATCTATTAATAATATTAGCGTTTTCTTATTAAATAGTGTTGGGTTGTTAATATTTTTGGGACTACAATATTTGGTATTCTTTAAGCCTTTATCTGCATTTTTTTCCATAATAAAAACTATTATAATCTATATTATTGCTATAAAATATTATAGGAAGGTCTCTAAAATCAAAATATTGAAATGTCAAAATATGTATAAAAATAAAAATTGATATATATATAAAGTAATATATTTATAAGTATGGGTATAAACGAAGATTTACGCTCTTTTATAAATAAATATCGTGTGGAGAAAGGGGTGAAAATATTCACAAATACGAGTATAGGTTCACCAAAAGTTAGTTTAAATATACCTGATGAAAATTACGAAGAGTTCATCAATTTATATAGTTTAGCCTTGACGAATGGTGTCTCTTTGTATTTCACCGAAAAACCATTGGAACCGAGTCCCTTACGTGTAGATATTGATTTTCGTTTTACTATTCCTGATGATAAATCGGGACTTTACAGTTCCCAATCTTCAAACTCTTCCTTAAATAATAACAGAAAATATGAAAGATTATATGGAGATGAAAATATATACAAAATCGTTGATAGTTATTTTAGCATAATTAATAAATATTTGAATATATCCGACGAGGATAAAATTGCGTATGTTATGGAAAAACCGAATCCCGTTGAGTTTAGAAATAAATTGAAAGATGGTATTCATATTATCTTTCCAAATATTATTATAGCTAATAATGCTCAGCATTTTATTAGAAGAAAGATTATAGATATTGGTGATGTTATTTTTAAAGATTTGCCGATTTGCAATGACTATGAATCTATTGTAGATAAGGCAATTATTGATGTAAATTGTTGGCAAATGTATGGTAGTAAAAAGCCAGATTGCGACACTTATCGTGTATCTTCAATATATAAATATGCGGGAGATAAAACTGAGAAGATAGAATATACTTTAAATGCTCGCGATGAAATCAAGTTCATCAAGCTATTTTCTATGCGAAAAAAAATGAATTATGATATCAATTGTATTAAAGAAGAGTTTGCTACGGAAATTACCCAGTATAGCAAGCATATTTTACCGGCCCTTGACCAAAAATTGAAAAGCAAGGTTCAGAACAATATTTTGGGCAAGGCATTGAATAATGATAAGAGGTATGTGTCAGAGGATGAATTGATATTTATTAAAAAGTTGGTGAATGAATGTTTATCAACTAGTCGCGCAGATAATTATACCGACTGGATTAATCTTGGTTGGGTATTGCGCAATATAGATTACAGGCTCTTGGAAACTTGGGTAGATTTCTCCAAAATTAGCAGTGTATATATTGAGGGCGAATGTCAGCAATTGTGGGACAAGATGCGAAAAGATAATATGGGCATCGGAACGCTGAGATGGTGGGCAAAACAGGACAATTTGACAAAGTATAATGATGTCGTAAATAAATCTATCATCAGGCTTATTGACGATGCTTTGGGTAGCGATGGTTCGCACTTTGATATAGCATGCGTTGTATATGCGATATTTAAAGACGAGTTTAAGGCAATTACTAAGGATAATTGGTATAAATATGATAGAGAAAAACATAAATGGGTAAGGGCACGCGAAGGTCTGGAATTGAGAAAGATATTGAGTGTTGATATTTGTAAGAAGTTTATGGAAAGGAGTCAACATTACGCCGAACATTGCGAGGACCCTATTATGAAAACGATTAATGAGGAGAAGAGTAAAAAGTGTATAAGTATCGCTAAACAATTGAAAAATGCAAGTTTCAAAGATTCTATTATGAAAGAATGTAGGACGCTATTTATCGATGATAAGTTTGAGGAGTTGTTAGATAGTCGCTCGCATTTGATAGGATTTGAGAATGGTGTATATGACTTGAAGCTTCATATATTTCGCGATGGGATGCCCGATGATTATATATTGTTGTCTACTAAAAATAGCTATGTCAAATATAATAGCGACCTTCCTGAGATTGCTGATATCAATGATTTCTTTGCGAAGATATTTACTAATAAAAATCTGAGAAATTATGTTATGGATATTCTATCGTGTATTCTTGATGGTAGCATTTCGCAAGAGAGGTTTTATATATTTACTGGACAGGGCAGTAATGGGAAATCAAAAATGTTGGATTTAATTCAAAAGGCCATCGGTGAATATTATTGTATCTTACCGATAGCTCTTTTAACGCAAAAACGCGCTGCAAGTAATGCGGCACAAAGTGAATTAGAAAGAACTAAGGGGCGACGATTTGCAGTTATGCAGGAGCCGAGTGAGAATGAAAGACTTAATATAGGTCTTATGAAGGAGCTTTCGGGACAGGACAGGATTTTGGTAAGAACATTGTTTAAAGAGCCTTATGAGTTTAAGCCGCAATTTAAGATGATTTTGACATGTAATGAATTGCCAGAGGTTCCTAGCGATGATGGTGGTACTTGGAGGCGTATTAAGGTTTGTAATTTCTCTAGTAGATTCTGTGAAAATCCTGTTCCGAGTAAAAACGAGTTTCATATGGATTTGGAATTGACTGATAAGTTCGATAAGTGGAAGGAGGTTTTCATAAGTATGCTAATTGAGAGACATAAGCATATTAACCCATCTTCTATCATAGAGCCTTCTGAGGTAAGAATAGCAACGGAGAGTTATAAACAGAATAATGATGTTATTGGACAATTTATTAATGAGAAGATTATTATTGACGAGGAGATTAAAGAGCCGAGAGTTACTATTACTAAACTATATAACGATTTCCGTATTTGGTGCACTTCTAATGTTGTAAAGGGTAAAAAGTGTCCTGATAGGAATCAATTGAAGGCGTATTTTGAGAAACTTCTATGCGTTCCATATGATAACAAGGGATGGCGAGGAATCGCCTATAAATTGGATAATGAAGATGATGATAATTGAGATATAATATTCAGATATATGAGATATGATATATGATAAAAATTGATTATATAAGATTTAATTTTCTTATTACTATAATAAAATGGAGTTCTGCGAAATATGCGACAATATGTTATATGTTAAATCAAATGAGGAAAAAAAGTTGGTAAAGTTTTGCAAGCACTGTGATTTTGAAAAAGTAGAGACTGTTAATACTGCTATTAATATCTCAAAAACTTTTTACAGCGGCGATGACTTATTGTATAATCAGCATGTCAATAAGTATCTGCGTTATGATCCTACTCTTAGAAGAATCAAGGACCCTTTAATTAATTGTCCCAATGAGAATTGCAATGCTCCCGATGACAAAAAGCAAGTAATATATATTAAATATGACAATAAGAATATGAAATATCTATATGTATGCGAACATTGTGGAGAAACCTGGAAACAAATCTCTTAATATCTTTGTAATTATATAAATATTACAGCAATAATAATTATATTAGAAAAGAATGTTTAGTAATTGCTTGAACTTTGTAATATGTGTTTTTTTATTATTTTCAAGTTTTGGAGAATCTTACCTATATCCGTATAAAAAAATGCTAAGACAACCAATGGCTCTCAAAATGTGTAAAAAGGCGTCTGATAAGACAGGTGGAGCCGGTGGAGCGGGTGAGATTTATGATAGACGTAATATATTGTTAATGTATTTGGGCACGAACTTATTGGGTATCAATTCTATATATTTGTATAATAATGTTTTGCCTAATATTGAGAAGAAGCAATCTAATATATTTTATAATTCAATTCCCTCAGTTTGCTATATAAGCACCGAATATACTGCGATGGCTGATAAATATAATCTGAATAAGGAGGATTTGCCCAAGGGAGTTGGAACAGGCTTTGTATGGGACAAAGAGGGTCATATTATAACTAACTTTCATGTAATAAATAAGGTAGATAATGCTATAATAACTATAACGGATAAAAATAATGTTAAGAAGAATTACAAAGCAAAATTGACAGGAATTGATCCAGACCTTGATATTGCCGTTCTCAAAATTGACGTGGATAGCAAGACCGATTTACAAGTTATTAAATACAATAATAATGTTAAACCGAGTGTAGGCGAAAATGCTTATGCTGTCGGGAATCCTTTTGGTCAGGACCATACATTCACTGCTGGTATAATTTCGGCTACTAACAGGGAGATTACTGCGCCTACGGGTCGCAAGATATATAATGTTTTACAGACAGATGCGGCAATAAATCCAGGAAATAGCGGGGGACCCTTGCTAAATAGCAAAGGTGAATTGTTGGGGATAAATACAGCATCTCTTGGCGTTGGTGTTTCTGCTGGCATAGGATTTACGATACCTATTGCGAATGCTTTGAAATCTATTACAGATATTATTGAAACTGGTTTTGTAAAAAAGGCTATTTTGGGAATATCATATATGGAAAGAAATCCTTCTGTATTAGAATCTGAAAAAAGTGGCATCCCTATAATTGAGAAGGGCTTGCTAATTCTTGAAGTTCCCGATAAATCACCTGCATATGACGCAGGATTGCGAGGAGTTGTAAGAAATAATAAAACACAGAGAGTAGATAGCGTAGGGGATATTATATTATCTATTGACGACAGTGATATAGACGGACCTAATGATTTGAATGTAATATTGAAGAAATACCGACCTGGCGACAAGGTAATTGTTAAATATTTGCGAGATAATCAAATAAAAAAGAGCGAATTAAAATTGGGAAGTTATAAAGGAACTACTTTTACACAATTAGAAAACGAGAGAGTAAATACCGAATCTGCTGATGCTGCAACTAATGTTAATATTCCTCTGAAAAACATTGAGCCTGCTATACAGCCTCGTTTATAAAGTCATTTTGTCAGCTATTGTTTGTGGAGAAGATAGCAACCATCAATCATATATTTATCATTTGTTTTTACAAATATCCATCTATAAATGATATAGCAAGGGTCTCCTGCGTTTTCAGGATAATACATCTCGTCAAATTGAATACTATTGTATATCATTGTTTTATATGGAGCTTCAAGTTTAATATCTACTTCGTAATATGTTTTTTCATCATCTGTATCATATATTTTGTTATAATTTGTAATATAGTAGTTATCAAACTTACCCAGAAAAATCCCATATTTTCCATCGGCAAATAGCTGCCTTAGTTTAGATGCTTCTTTTGATTTAATGACATTAGAGTCAGCGCAAAAAGATTGAAGAGTTTTTAAAGCTTCTTCTGGCTTCTCATTGCCTTTCTTTTTAAAGTCATCAAGAATAATATTCAAGGTATTCCTAATCTCTTCCTTCTCGCTAATATTTTTAGCCTCCTTAATAGTAGCAAAGTTATCCCTGTCTGCAACTGCGTTTACGTCCGCATTCGCAGCATTCGCAGCACTATTGCTGTCTCTCAGTATATTTTTGTTAGCTTCTGCAATTGCTGGCAGATTAAAGGTGTCTTTTTGTACTTCAATAATCTCAATAATTCTGTTAGCTTCTTCTCTTAGTGTTTCAATGCTTTTATCTTCTTTTTTTGCTGCATTTGCAATATCAATAAAATTACCGAATACATATGGAATTGTAATAACTCTTGCAATTCTAAAAACTTCCCTTCGTTGTATATTAGAAGCACTTGGTCTATCTCTAAGTGCAGCGACATTCTTTCTAAGTCTTAAATTATTTAGATTTGATATTGTTGAAAATGAAAGAGAATCGTTGATTAACAATAGCGACAAAATAATATACTTATTCATTTTATATATATATGTTATAATATTTATATATATTATTGATATGAATACAATACTGCGATACATTATTATATGATATCTTTTGACATTAAGACATTTATGTCATAGCTTTCATATACATCTTTTGTAAGACTATTTAACATTTTTTCATAATTATCTCCGGACACTTCGTTTCCCGATGGAAATATAGTACCTTTAATAGTTGTATTGAGCATTTTATCAATCGATAATGGTTCTGTGTTATTATAGCCTTCGCCGAAGAAACACTCTTTAACACTCTTTCCCATCTCCTTACACGTTTTTAGAGATTTGTACATATCTACCGGCTGTGCTGTATCTTTGTAATATACTTCAAAAGTTTTTTGTGCACCTTTGTTGGTTTTTGCGGCTGCTACTAAAACATCTGCCAAATCAATTCTTGATATAATGCCGCTTTTTGAAACTCCTTGGTTAAACTCTACTTCTTTTGGGCCTCTTCTTTCGCCAGGAGATAACATTCCAGGCCTTACAATAGTATAGCTCATATTTGCAGGGACATTCTTATACAATAAACGAACTCTTTCTTCCCCCGTCTGTTTTTTATAACAGCTATCGCATGTCGCAAAACCCCGGTCAATTGTTTCTCCATAATTCTCTTTTCCCTGTTGACATTTTGCACATATTGAAGAAACTATAATCAACCGTTTAACATTTGCCTTAATAGCCTCTTTTGCAACATTAACCAATCCAATATCTTCTACGTTACTACTTGGTTCAGCTATTTGGCTATTTTGGCTGGTATCATTGAGCATCCTATCATATGCTTCGGTTCCTGGTGTTCCTGTAATTTTAACAGCAGGCCTTGAAGCAGCACAATAAATTACAGCATCGCAGCCATCCAATATACCAACAAGAGATTGTGGATTTACTACATCAACGCCAGCGACCTTTTTAATTTTATCCTTGTCTTTGATATTATCTATTACAAGCGTATTGCTTCTCGCATTATTTCTATCTACAATTTCAACATTTCTCCTCGTAATAGCTACGACATTAATATTTTTATTTAGCAAAGTTCGCACAGTATCCCCTCCTGTATATCCAGAAGCTCCAAATACAGCAACCTTATTTATTACAATATCATCTTTAATGTCTGCAAGCGTATTTTTGTATCCTAATACATATTTAGGATGAATTACAAGAGGAAAAACAGAATATGGCAATAATTCTAGAATATTGCGTCTGCTTATATCATTCATATATCTCATTTTGCAATTATTTATATCTTTCTTGCATATTGGGGCTTTCGGGACTCTGATATGCCTCTGGAATCCGGATCTTGTCGACCCAATATTTAAAACACGCAATAGATAATTATTGGCATTATAGGGAATGAATGAGTCTGACGATAATATATAACAAGATGCGAGTATTAAGAGGAATATATTAGATATCATTTGTTATTATATATAATTATATTTTTATATAATATAAATGATGGGCAAGATAACATTAGATAAGTTTTTATCATTTTGGATAGTATTATATTCATTTGGTTATGCATTAAAAATATTTCCTTATAATCCTATTGTATTGCTCGGAGTATCTATAATTGTTTTTGCAGTTGCAGTTATTATAGCTCTATATTATCATAATAAAAATAGTAATTTATTCTATTATTTTGTGATTAATTTCTTGGGAAAAATACCAATATTTATACTAATATACAATAATAATCCTGGAATGAAACATAGTGATATTATATTCTCTGTTTTAATCGTACTAATATATATCCTATATATCAAAGCGGTTGGCGATGATATATTGTGTATATATAGAGACCTATTGCTATTTATAATAAACAAGGAAGAAGGTAGAGAAGGACCGTTATATAAATATTATAACATTATTGTTGGGTAATATATCTCTTGCGTGTCTATGAATTATATTTTACATCCTTGAAGATTTTACAAGCT
>Ga0255106_1000197_pt1 | contig 15150 bp, 10 predicted proteins | sample Law_Cont_RepB_8h_FD_188453 | JGI IMG/M metagenome (GOLD analysis project Ga0255106, IMG submission 188453) | Freshwater microbial communities from St. Lawrence River, New York, United States - Law_Cont_RepB_8h | ecosystem: Environmental > Aquatic > Freshwater > River | place: USA: New York...
CACTCAAGCAGCACCTCACCGTCCAGCCCAAGAGCCTGGCGGCGATCGACGAGGGTAAGTGGGATGTCGTCGTCTTGCAGGGCCAGAGCCAAGAGCCGGCCCTCGCCGAAGTCAGCCCGGCCATCCGCGCCGACTTCGTCGACAGCGCGGCCGCGCTCTGTCAACGCGTCCGGGCCAAGAGCCCGCAGGTCCGCATCGTCTTTTACGAGACCTGGGCGCGCCATCCCGAGTTCTGGAACGGACAAGGCAAGGATTTCAACGCCAGTCTCGGCAAGGACCCGGCCGAGATGCAGGCTCGCCTCCGTCTCTGGTATGAAAAGGTCGCTAAGGCCAACGACGCGCTCGTCGCGCCCGTCGGCGATGCTTGGGAGCGCAATTACCAGTCCAAGCAGCCCTATCGCCTGCACGTCGCCGATCAATCACACCCCGACTTCAACGGTACTTACCTCGCCGCACTGGTCCTATACAAGACCATCTACCAACCCAAGGATGTCACCGTCGCCTATCGGGGTAAGCTCAGCGACGCTGAAGCCAAAGCCCTGCAGGCCTTGGTCAAATGAAAGCAACCCTTGTCCACCTCTGGGCCGCTGGTGCGGTCCTGCTCGGCGCCGAGTCCGCTCCGACCATCATCGCCCATCGCGGTGCTAGTGGCTATCTCCCCGAACATACCTTGGCTGCCAAGGCCTTGGCCTATGCGCAGGGTGCCGACTACCTGGAGCAGGACCTTGTGCTCACCAAGGACGGTGTGTTGATCGTCCAGCACGACGTCACCTTGGATGGCACGACCGATGTCGCGAAACGCTTTCCTGGTCGTCAGCGAGCGAACGGCAGCTTCTACGCGATTGACTTCACCTTGGCCGAAGTCCGCCAGCTCCGCGTGTTCGAGCGCTTCAATCCCAAGACTGGTAAGGCGGTCTATCCGCGCCGTTTCCCGGTGGGCGTGGGCGAGTTCCGCATCAACACCTTCGCGGAGGAAATCGAATTCATCCAGGGTCTGAACAAGAGCACCGGCCGCAAGGTCGGCATCTACCCGGAAGTGAAGCTCGCGGCGTGGCATCGTCAGGAAGGCCAGGATCTCTCCAAGGCGATGTTAGCCGTCTTGGCCCGCTATGGCTATGCGACCAAGGAAGACCCATGCTATGTGCAGTGTTTCGAATACGCCGAACTTCAGCGCCTCCGGAGTGAGCTCGGTTGGAAAGGACGGCTTGTCCTGCTGACGGGTGGGAAGACCCCGCTCCTTGACACGGACGACGGCTTGCAGGGAATCGCCAAGGTCGTCGATGGCATCGGGCCGGCGCTTGCTGCGATCGCCGAAGGCCGTAAACCCACGGGCTTGGTCGAACGGGCCCATGCGGTTGGCCTCAAGGTCCATCCGTATACCTTGCGGACGGAGGCTTTGCCCAAGGGCTTCGCGGACGGCAGGGACTATTTTCGCTTCCTGACCCAAGAGGCCAAGGTCGACGGGCTTTTCACCGACTTTCCGGACATCGGGCGCTGAGCCCTTGAGGGTTTGACCCCGGGGTGGGGGCGGTCATCGTGCTGCCAGCGCACCACCGCGCCGTTACCCCTCTACATGCTCGTCAGTATCTTCAACGATGTCATCGGACCCGTCATGCGCGGTCCCTCCAGTTCGCATTGCGCCGCGGCCTTGCGCATCGGCCGGCTGGGGCGCGACCTGATGGGCGGCGAGATCGCCGAGGTCTTGGTCGAGTTTGATGTCCATGGCTCCTTGCCGACGACGCATGACACGCAAGGGTCGGACATGGGACTCTTCGGTGGCTTGCTGGGCTGGGAGGCCGACGATGACCGTCTGCCTGATTCCATGCGCATCATCCAGGAGGGTGGGGTGAAGGTGCGCATCGAGACGGTCGATGTCCGTGACGAGCACCCCAATACCTATCGCCTCACCTTGAAGAACGCCCGTGGTGCGCACTTCCTCAAGGCCATCTCCACCGGCGGAGGCATGATGGAAGTCATCGAAATCGATGGCGTGACGGTTTCCTTGCACGGCGACGCCCATGTCGTACTCGCCTGGTCCGACCTCTCAGCGTCGGCATTGGCGGATGCTTTGGCTCCGGTGGTTGCGGACACCATTCGCTGCCAGGCGGTCGGCGCTGGTTCCTTGGCGATCTTGGCCGATGTTCGTCCGATCGCGGATGCGCCCTTGGCCGCGATGCTGGCGCAGGGCCAGCTGCGTACGCTCCGCCGCCTTTCGCCGGTCTTGCCGGTGCTCTCCAGTCGCTCCAGCCACGTCCCGTTCCGGACCTGCACCGAACTCCTTGCCGTGCATGCCAAGGCGCCCGCACCGCTCTGGAAGCATGCCGTCGCCTATGAGGCTGCGCGTGGTGGCCTGACCGAGGCGGAAGTCCTCGCGAAGATGGTCGCCTTGGTGCGCATCCTCCGTCGTTCGATCGCCCAAGGCCTGGCCGGCACGCATTACGAAGACCGCGTCCTCGGGTTTCAGTCCGGTGGATTCGCCCGTGAACTGGCCGCGGGCCGCTTGCTGGATGCCGGCTCCTTGAATCGTGGGATTCTGTACGTCACCGCCTTGATGGAAGTGAAGAGCAGCATGGGCGTCATCATCGCCATGCCGACGGCCGGCGCCTGTGCGGCTTTGCCGGGCATCGTGATTGCCCTCGCGGAAGATCGGAAGCAGAGCGACGATGACGTTGCCCGGGCCTTCCTTGCCGCTGGCCTCATCGGTGTCTTCATCGCGACCGAGTGGACCTTTGCCGCGGAAGTCGGTGGTTGTCAGGCGGAGGGTGGTTCCGCCGCCGCCATGGCGGGCGCAGCCCTCGTGACCCTGTCCGGGGGCGATACCGCGCAGGCCTGCGCCGCGGCTTCCATGGCCATGCAGAGCATGATCGGCTTGATCTGCGACCCCATCGCCAACCGCGTCGAGGCCCCGTGCCTCGGGAAGAACGTCATGGCCGCCGCCAACGCGCTCTCCTGCGCGAACATGGCCCTGTCGGGCTTTGATCAAGTCATTCCCTTCGACGAAGTCATCGCCACCGCCAAACGCGTCTCGGCCCAGATGCCGCGGGAACTGCGCTGCACGGCTTTGGGCGGGTTGTCCATTACACCGACCTCGCTGGCCATCGAGCAACGCCTTCTCGCCAAACGTGGCTGCGGTACCGGCAGTTGCGGCTGCGGCTGATCAGCGCGCCTTGGCCGTCGTACCGCCCGGGATGAACTCGGCCGGGTAGCGGATCTGGCTGCGGTCGGCCCGGCCGCGCTGCGCGGACGTCGCCCACCGCAGCGTCCGTCGGACGATCGGTTCCGGCGACCAGCTGATGTGCGCCACGCTCGGTTGGAACCATGCGAACGTCGGGTCGGCGTTGTCGGCGATGAGCGAGACGTCCTCCGGCACCCGGAGTTGTTTTTGCGCGAGGAACTGCTGCACCGCCATGTAGAGCGGCACCTCGTTGATGATGAGCGCCGTCGGAGGCGTCACGCGGAAAAGCGAGGAAAGCAGGTCATGGAGCCCTTGCGGCGTCTCCGTCCAGTCCGGCAGGTTGAAGTCGCCCGCAGCCACGCCCGCGGCCTTTAACTCGTCCAGGAAGGCCTGTTCCGGTTGGCCGGGCTGGGGTAAGCGACGCGGTTTGCGGCAGAGGTTGACGATGCGCCGGTGGCCGAGCTGGAGCAGGTGCTTGGTCGCCGCCCGCGCCGCGGTGGCCATGTCGGGCGCGACGCTGGCGATCGGGACTTCGTTGGAGCGCCCGAAGATGGCGAGGGCGGGGAAGGGTTGGTCCGCGAACCATTCGATGACCGGCTTGGAGCCGCCGAAGACGATCCAGGCGTTGGCCTCCTCGCTCTGGACGTAACGCGACACACGGGTTCGGTCGTGGTGGAGCGACTTCAAGGTCTCCATGGAGAAGAAGACGTTCAGGCCCGACTTCTCCAAACGGTGGCGGATCTCTTGGATGAGTGGTTGCACCTTGGCGTTCTCATCGGCCAACGGTTCGTAGAGCAGCAGCCCGATGCGGAAGGTGTCCTTGGTCCGCGGGGCCTTGGCCATCACTTGTCGGGAACGCTGGTCGGCGCTGAGCGCCACGAGCCCTTCCTTTTCGATGAGTCGGAGGGAGGCGCGTAAGGTGTGCGTCGAGACCCCGAGTTCCTCCGATAGCCGGACGACTCCAGGGAGGCGGCCTTTCCATCGGCCTTGGCGGATGCCATCCCGCAGATGCTGGGCAGTCTGCTGGGCGATGGAGAGCCGGCGGAAGGTTTTCATGACGGTGGACGGGCAGTAGGGAATTTATTGCCCCCTGAGTGGGGCGCAAGGGTGACCCCTCGGGAATCGCATGGACTACAGGGGGAAATCTTTGCCCTAAGCGACCGCCGGTGCAAAGCTATTGCGGACTTCGGGGGAGATTCCATCTTGGGGTCACCCCATTCTTATGCGTCTCCTCTGCATCCTGTTGGCTGCTTGCCTCGGTCCGTTCCTGCCTCTGCAAGCAGAGGACTACTTGGCATGGTCCGGCCATGGCAGCGTGTGGCTGCTGACCGACAAGGAAGGTGCCAACCTGCCTGCGACGGCGGTGGTGAAGGAGTTTCCGGTAGTGCTGCGTCTGCATGGCGACACGTTCCCGTTCGCGTCGGCCCAGTCCAAGGGCGAGGATCTCCGTGTCACCGACGCCACCGGTCGCTCGTTGGCGCTGGAGATCGAGTCTTGGGACAAGGCTGCGGGCGAAGCGGTGATCTGGGTGCGCGTCCCGGAGATCCGCGGCGCGATGCGTCAGGAACTCAAGTTGCACTGGGGCAACCCACAGGCGAAGTCCGTCTCCGATGGTTCCAAGGTGTTCTCGCGTGATAACGGTTACCTCAGCGTTTGGCACATGGGCCAAGAGGTGAAGGATGTGGTCGGCACGTTGCCGTCCAAGGTCGTCGGGACCAAGCCCATCGAAGGCCTCATCGGCGGGGCCCGCTCCTTCGCGGGCAAGGAAGGTGTCTTCAGCGGCGACAAAATCACGGGTTATCCGACGGACGCCTCCAGCCACACGACTTCGGCCTGGATCAAGCCCACGCGCAGCAATTCCACGATCATCGCTTGGGGGAACGAGGCCGGCGGTCGCGGCAGCAAGGTGCGGTTCCAACTCCGGGCCCCTCAACACCTGCACATCGACAGCAATTTCTCCGACGTCGACGGGCCGTCGAACCTGGCGCCCGATGAGTGGCATTACGTCACGCATACCTACGATAAGAATGACGGCCGGCTCTACCTGAACGGTCAATTGGACGGCAAGGCCAGCCCGACGCTCAACATCAAGTCGCCCGCCCGCCTCTGGATCGGCGGCTGGTACGATGTCTATAGCTACGAAGGCGACATGGATGAAGTGCGCGTCTCCTCGGTCGCGCGTTCGCCGGACTGGATCAAACTCGAGTATGCGAACCAAGTGAAGAACCAGCGCTTGGTCGGACACGTCGTCACGCAAGGTGGCGAGGTGACCCTCACCGCGGACCGTTTGGTCCTGAACCAAGGTGAAACCGTCACCTATAAGGCCAACGTGCCCGGCGCCTTGTCGGTGAGCTGGACGGGCGCCCAGGGACAACTCATCGCGGGCCGCACGGGCTTCAGTGAGACCGTGGACCGGCTCCCTCCCGGGAAGGCGGAGTTTCGTGGAACTTGCCGGCTCTCTGTCGTCATGCCGCAAGGCGTCATCGAGAAGTCGGTCGAGGTGACCTGGAAACGCGTCTTCCCGGAGCCGGTCCTTAAGTTGAGCGCGCCCAAGGCATGGGACGGACGCACGGAACTCCGGCTGAAGCTGGATGTGGTCAATGGTGAGTCACTGACGGCGCTGAAGGACGGTCAACGTACCTACCGCTGGAAAGTCACCGGCGCACCGGTCATCTCCGAGGTCGCTGGGGATACGTTGATTCTCAAGCGCGCGATGGGTGCCGGCCGTTTGAACATCGCGGCTTACTTTGACTCACAGCGAGCCGGTGGGGCGGGGTTAGCCACGGAGGTCGAGGTTGCGGAGCAGCCGCTGGATTCGTGGCGGGCCCGTCCGGAGCCGGAGTCAGAACTCCCCGTGGATGGTCAATTTTATGCCCGGGAGGGCGATGGCTTGGGTAAGCTCTATTGTAAGGGCACCTTGGCCGCGGAGGCGCAGAAGGTGACCCTCAAGCTTTATGCGGACGAAAAACTGGTCGACGAAGCGACGCAGGTGCCGCTGGCCGGGAAGGGTTACCGCTTCGTGCAGACGCTCAAGCCCGGCCTCATTCGTTACCGCGTGGAGTTGCTCGCCGACGGCAAGGCTGTGCATGCCGCCGCCGACCTCGTCTGCGGGGATGCCTTCATCATCCAAGGTCAGTCCAACGCCGTCGCGACCGATTTCGGCAAAGAAAACCCGCTTCCGCCCAACCCATGGGTACGGACCTTTGGCGCGACGGATGGCAGTCCCAATGGTTCCCGCCAGAAGTTGTGGGGGCCGGCGGAAGCCCGGGCGCGCGGTGGCCGTTTGGAGATTGGCTACTGGGGTATGGAACTCGGCCGACGCCTCGTCGAGTCGCAGCGCATCCCCATCTGCCTGATCAACGGTGCCGTCGGCGGTACCCGCATCGACATGCACCAACGGGACGCCGCCGACCCGACCAATGCCACCACCATCTACGGCCGATTGCTTTGGCGGGTACGGGCGGCCGGACTCGACCACGGCATCCGCGGTATCCTTTGGCATCAGGGCGAAAACGACCAAGGCGCCGATGGTCCCGATGGGACCTTTGGTTTCGTGCACTACCGGGAGTATTTCGATCAGTTGGCGGGCTCGTGGCGGCAGGATTACCCGAACGCCCAGCGCCTGCACCTCTTCCAGATTTGGCCGAAGTCCTGCGCCATGGGCATCAATGGTTCCGATAACTACCTCCGCGAAGAACAACGGAAGCTGAAGACTGCGTACGCCCACCTCGATGTCATGCCCACCCTGGGCATCCGCCCGCCGGGCGGTTGTCACTTCCCGGCGGCGGGCTATGCGGAATTCGCCAAGCTCATGACCCCGCTCATCGAGCGCGATCACTATGGCGTGAAGAACGTCCAGACCGTCTCCGCCCCGAACATCCTTTCGGTGGAACGCGTCGGCGACAAGCCGGACGCCGTCGTCTTGACCTTCGACCAGCCTGTCGTTTGGAGCGACGGATTAACCTCGGAGTTTTCGTTCGAGGTCGGCACGGGTTTGGCGCGGCAGCCTTCTTCGGTCAAGGTCGTCGGAGGTTCCGCGCAGGGCGCGACCCTGACCCTGCGTCTCAGCGAAGGCCTCCCTGTGGGCAGCTCGATCAGTTACCTCGATAGCAAGAATTGGAGCCAGGACCGCTTGCTCATGGGGGCGAACGGCCTTCCCGCGTTGACCTTCCGGTCCGTGCCCATCCGGTGAGCTTGGATCGCGGTGGTGCTCGCGGCCGCACCCTTGGCGTGGACGGCTCGGCGCCGCTGCCGGCCGGGGGATGCGCCTCTGCGACCGCGACCATGCCGCGCGAAGTCAGCGGTTGACCGGCACGAAATACTCGAAGTAGCCGATCATCATCTCGTCGTAGGTCTGGGGGCCCCAGCGCACCAGTTTGGTCGGGTCGGGGTTGGACTTATTGTCGGCGCTGTTGTCGAAGATCGCCGTGAGTTTGACCGTGCTCCCGCGAGGTAGGACGCGGGGTTGCTTGAGGTCGTAACGAAGTTGCCAGTTGAAATCGTAGTTTGGCAGGTCGAGCAAGGTCTCGGTTCGACCATCAGGCGTCGTCAACTCGAACTTGAAGGCCTTCCCGCGGACGTGCATGTGGGCGAGCAGGCTCGTGACCGGGAGGTCGACCGGGATGGGACGGGTGATCGTCTCGACATGGTTGGCGGCCCCCGGCGGAATCTTGAGCCGGACGTTCGGCACGGCCACGGTGCGCATCTCGTACTTCGGTGGAGACTTGGCGAAGATCAGGCCCAGTCGGAGCCTTTCCTTGGTCGCGGTGCCGTTGGGCGTGTAGTGGATCTGAAAGTTTATCTTGGCGCCGGCGGGTAGCTTGCGGGCGAAGCCGACGGGGTAGACGTGGGAGCCGTTCCCGGGGACGTAGGCTGCCCAGTAGCTTTCGGTATCCGCGACCTTTTCGTTCTTCTCGTGCACCGTGACGATCACGTGGTGCACGACGTCGCGGGCGGATGGCAGGATTTCGAAGGCCGCGACCCAGCGGTCTTCGGTCAGCGTCGTCTGCACCACGTCACGCTGATAGGGGAGATAACCCGTCGCCTTGATGTCGTAGGCTTTGCTCAAGGGGATGATCAGATCCGGCTGACCGATGGACCATTCCGTCGGATAGATCAGCCGGCGCGGAGCTTCCGCAGGGTCGCCGAGCGGACGGTCCGGGGAATCGATCCAAGCGATCAAATCAGACTTATCGCGTTCGCTGAGGGAGCAGTCGTTGGCCCACGGGTTGGGCTTGCCAGGGGCCTCGGGAGCGGCGAACCAGGGCGGCATCAGGCCTTGCGAAACCACGCGGCGAATGACCCTCGTGCGGTCTTTGACCCCGGTGAGGCTATCGAGCGCGAAGGGCGCGATCCCGCCGCCGTGGTGGCAGCCGACGCAGTTCTGTTGGAGGATGCGGGCGACGTCGCCGTAGTAGGTCACCTTGGTCGGCGCGCCGGAGGTTTGGGGTCCGAGGTCGAGTTCGCAACCTGGGGCCGAGGTGGCGGCGGTGACCACCGCGCGTCCGCCGAGCAGGTCGCTGACCGCATCCTTAAGGAAGTTCTGGCGAGGCGTATCGCGATTGTAGTTCGTGCCGTATTGGTCGTCGAGGGCTCCGCGGTAGAGCAGGGTGCGTGTCGCATCGAGCAGGAAGACCTCCGTCGTCGTGCGTGCGCCCAAGATGCGGGAGAGGGTCGAATCCTTGTCGTGGACGTAAAGTCCGCGGTAACCGGCCGCCTGTAGCTGCGCCTGGATTTCGGCGGGAGTCTCGCTGGCGTATGGGTTGACCAAGATGAGCGCGAGCCCTTGGGCCTGCAGCTCGGCGTCCAGCGCGACGAGGCTGGGCAGGTAGCGTTTGCTGACCGGGCAAGTACTGCTGGTCATGGCCACGACCAGGCCCTTGTGGCTTTTGAAAGAGGACAGTCGGCGCTGCTGTCCACCAAGGACGGTGAAGGTCCCGTCGATAACCAAGCGTCCGATGCCGAGGTCGCCGGGCTTTTGGATCAGCGGTCCGGGCGCCTTGAGGGCGGTGAGCTCATCGGCGGGCACGCTGGTCGTCACGCCGGAGACCTGGCGGTACTCCGCGTAGGTGATGACGCCGTCGCCGTCGCGATCGAATTTCGCGAAGATCTTGGGAAGCGGGAATTCGGCGGAAGTCACCTGGCCGTCGCCGTTGCGGTCATAGCGTCGGAAGACGGCGTCACCGGCCGCGTCTTGGGCGAGCAGCGTACCCATCCAGAGCAGACCTAGCAGTGTCGACTTCATGCCAACGGACGTTCCTCAGCGAGCCGGGGCTTCTTGGCCGCGGCGGGGCTGCGGCTGTTCGTTTTGGCGTGCGCGCATCTGTTCGCGGAAAGCGGCGATTTCTTCGGGGGTCGGGGCGGACCCATTTGATCGTATCGGGTTCTGGATGGCGCCGGCCCTGCGCATCTTTTCGAAGAGCGGAGCCAGCGAAGGGTCTAGCTTCAGGGCGGCGGCTTCGCTCAGCTCACGTTCTTTGCGCGCCGTTTCTTCAGCTTCCTTGCGGGCCTTGAGGGCGACCTCGCGGGCTTCTTTGAGGTCCGCGTGGTCCTTCAGCTTTTCCATGGTCGCCTGCAGTTTGTGTTGCTCGTCAGGCGTCAGGCCATTCAGGCGCCGTTGGACCTGATTCTGCGGCTGGGTGTTCGCGTTGAAACCACGTCCGCTCTCGTTGGGGGTGCCTGCGCCATTACCGAAGGGGGTCTGGATATTGCGACCCGGCACACCCGGCTCTTGGCCCGGATTGCCCGGGATGAAGTCAGGCTTGGGCGGGGTGGGGCCGTTCTGGCCGCCTTGGGGCGGAATGTAGACCCAGCCGCTGAGTGGCGGAACGGTCGGTGTCCGTTCGACGTTCGGCCGCTGGAGGCGGGGGGTGTCGCCGGTGTTGCCTTGGCCGTTGGCGCGGTCGCGCTGGGGGCGCTGCACCGCGGGCTGCGGGTCGCGCGGCGCGGTGTCGCCCTGGGGGGCGTCGGCGGCGGCGAGCAGGGTGGCGGTGAGGAGCCAGCAGGCGAGGGGCGTGGGGTTCATATGTACAATATAACAACGACCGCCCGGGGAAGTTGCGAGGAAGGAAAGAGGTTTGAATGCCCCGGGCACTGCCTAAAGATGCGGTCCTTCCCATGCGCCCCCTTTTGCTCCTCGGCCTCTTGGTCGCCCTTAATCCCTTGGTGGCCGCCGAGCCTGCGACCCCGGCGCGTAAACCCAACGTCTTGTTCATCGCCGTCGACGATATGAACAACGACCTGGCCTGTTATGGACATCCGTTCGTGAAGTCCCCGAACATCGACCGCCTGGCGGCGCGCGGGGTGCGTTTCGACAAGGCCTATTGCCAGATGCCGTGGTGTTCGCCGAGCCGGGCTTCGCTGATGACGGGGCTGCGACCGGACACCACGCGGGTGATGGATCTCAATTATGATTTCCGCCAAGGCTTGCCGAACGTCGTCACCTTGCCGCAAGCCTTCCGTAACGCCGGCTACTATGCGGCCCGCGTCGGCAAGATCTACCATTACGGCAATCCCGGTGACATCGGCACGAGCGGCTTGGACGATGCCGCTTCTTGGCAGGAAGTCGTGAATCCCGCGGGTCGCGATAAGACGACCTTGGAGCGGGACATCCTGATCATGAAGCCGACGGCGGGTCTCGGCTCGTCGATGTCGCTCCTGGCGGATAAGACGGGCAAGGACGAGGATCATACCGATGGCAAGGTCGCGACCGAAGCCATCAAGCTCCTGGAGGCGCACAAAGATAAGCCCTTCTTCCTCGCGGTCGGTTTCTACAAGCCGCACTGCCCGTGGGTGGCGCCGCAGAAGTGGTTCGACATGTACAAGCTGAAGGATGAGGTCCTGCCGGCGATCACGCCGGAATGGAAGGCGACCGTGCCGGACGTGGCGTTGGCTTCGACCAAGCCCTGGCCTTACAGGGGCGTGACCGCGGAAGAGGCCCGGCAGTGCCGCCTCGCCTACCACGCCACGATTTCCTTCGTGGATGCCCAGATCGGTCGGGTCGTCGATGCCTTGGAGCGCTTGGGTCTAGCCGACAACACCATCATCGTCTTCTGGAGCGACCATGGTTACCACCTGGGCGAGCATGGCCTCTGGATGAAGCAGAGTTGCTTCGAGGAATCTACCCGCGTGCCCTTGATCATCGTCGCGCCGAAGGCCGTCGCCGGAAAGGCCAGCCCGCGGACCGTCGAGTTGGTTGACTTGTATCCGACGTTGACGGACCTCGCCGGCGTGGCCGCGCCCGCCGGGCTCCAAGGCGTCAGCCTGCGCCCGCTCTTGGCGGACCCGGTGGCGGCGTGGAATCGTCCGGCCCATTCGCAAGTCATCCGCGGGGGCATCAATGGCGTGCAAGGCTACACCATCCGTACCGAACGCTGGCGTTATACCGAGTGGGAGGGAGGGACTAAAGGCGTCGAACTCTATGACCACGCCACCGATCCGCAGGAAATGCAGAACCTCGCGGCGGACCCGGCGCGCACGAAGATTATCGCCGAGCTCCAGGCGCAGCTCCGCGCCATGCACCCGGTGAAGGTCCCCGGCGGGAAGGCCTTGAAGCCACATAAAGAGGGGGCGGGGAAGTAGCCTGCGGGTGTTCCTGGGTGGTGGAGGCGTTGGCGGCTTCGTCGCATGGTCTCTAGTAGAATCCGCCATTGCTGAGCCGCTTGGGAATCCTAGAACGCTCAGATGCCTTCCGACCTCCTCCATCTCGCCCGTGCCGGCCAGGAATACGGCACCTGTGCGCCCGCGGATTTGGCGGCACGGCAGGCCGCCGGTGAAGTCTTGGCGACGGACCATTATTGGCGGCCGGGCATGAAGGACTGGGCGCTCGTCGCCGCTTTCCATGCACCGCGCCCGCCGTTGCCCTTCGCCCGTCCGGCCGATAAACCAAGCAACTTCTTCGACGACCTCTTCAGTCGGGAAAGCAAGGTGAAGGGACTCCAATTGTTGTGGGACAAGCTCGCGGCGTCGCCCCGCGAATGCCTGCTCTCGGAGGCGGACCTCGCCGTCATCGCCACGCAGGTCGGGTATGACGTGCGCAAACGCTGCCAGGAAGAGTTGAAGCAGTGGTATCGGCAGGCGCTGGCGAGTTACCTGGCGGACCGCCTGTTCGTTCCGGCCGAGAAGGTCAACTTGGAGAACCTCGTCCGGAGCTTCGGTTTCGACCCGGGAACGGCCCTGGCGCTGCATCGCGCCGAGTTCGAATCCTATTACGCCGTCGGCGCGATGACCTGTCTCATGCGAGCGGGCACGCCCGAGGAGAAGGCGCGGCAACTCGACGTCCTCGCCCGGGAAGTCCCCTTGCCGCCATCCGTGGTCGCGGAAGCCAAGCTGCGCGCCTGCAAGACCTATTTCGGCGACCTCTACAAGCAGTACCTCGTCCGGGAAGATGACGAGAACCTGCTCGACCCGAGCGTCGCCCAGGAGCTCCGCCGGATGGCGAACGTCCATGGGTTGGATTTGGCCGATGCCTTGCCGGAACTCTCGGCGCAGGTGGCGCAGTCGGCCCAGCTTTGGCAATTGTACAAGGCGCCGCTGACGCCCATCGCCACCGACCGCGAATTGGGTTCCGAGCCCTGCTACTGGGAGCGTCAGGTCGACCTTTATCAGAATAAGCGTATCACCGTGCGTCGCAGCTACGGCGGCTTCGGTTCGAGCATCCGGATCTTCGGCAGCCTCCGTTATCGCGTCGGCAGCTACGATGTCGGACGCCAGACCGAGGACCAGGTCGTCCAGGTCGATGCCGGCCGGCTGCTCTTCCTTGCCCAACGCGCCGTGTTCGATGGCGATTTCAAGAACCTGAACTTCAAGTACAACAAGGTCGTCGACATCGTCTCGTACACCAACGCCTTGGTCGTCAGCCGCGATAGCGGCCCGGACCTCATCTTCATGTTCACCGACGGACCCGCCGAAGCCGGGGTCATCCTGCGGCGGCTGGTCCGGCAGGTGAAGGGCTGATTGGCGGGCGTTTTGCTATGACAGGCGGGCGATTTGACGCCCTTCTGCGTTAGTAATAGAAATTTGTCATGCCCACCGCACCGCTCACCGTCTTCTACAGCCCCGCCTATGTCGTCGAAGGCCGGATGGAGACCGTCACCAAGGCCAAGCTCGTCGCCGAGTTGATCGAGTCCGGCCAAGCCGGGGAGGTCCGCTTGCAGGCGCCGAAGCTGGCCACCCGCAAGGAGCTGGCGCTGATCCATGACCCTGAGTATGTCCGCAGCACCTTCGAGGACACGGGCGCCTTCTTGGAGGTCGGGCCGTGGTCCCAGCCGCTGCTCAACAGCATTCTCGCTTCGACGGGCGGCATGCGCGATGCCGTGAACGAAGCCCTGCGCGCGGGCCGGTCGGGGAGCCTGTCCAGCGGCCTGCACCATGCGCGGCGCCGCGCCGGCAACGGCTTCTGCCAGTTCAACGGCTTGGCCCTCGCCGCCTTGGAGGCGTTGAAGCAGGTCAAGACGGTCGGCATCTTGGACCTCGATGCCCATGCCGGCGGCGGCACCTTCGACATCTTGGGCACCGATCCCCGCGTCTTCCTGGCGGACATCACGGTCAACTCCTTCGACTCGTGGGAGCCGACCGACCCGGCGCGCCATTTCTATTATGAAGTCACCGACCCGCGGAGTTATCTTGGACACGTGGAGGACGCCTTGCACTTCTTGGAGCCGGTCGACTGCCTGATCTATAACGCAGGCATGGATACCTACGAAAAAGCCGGCGGATTAAAGGGCATCACCAAGGACATCATCCAGAAGCGTGAACGCCTCGTTGCCGAGTGGGCGCGGCGTCGGAAGATTCCACACCTCTTTGCCTTAGCCGGCGGTTATAAGTGGGGTGGTCTGAGTTTGGAGCAGATTGCGGAACTCCACCTGGAGACCGTGCAAGCCTTTGCGCAGGCTTAACCTTCGAGCTTCGGGATGTTCAGCTCCTTGAGCGTGAACAGGCCCTTCTCGTTCGGCAGCACCAGGAAAAGCTTACATTCCTTGCTCTGCGCGATCGCGATCATGATCGGCCATTGCGGCTGCGGGACGCCGGCGACGACGAGCATCGGGTCTTCCCCGGCGGCGGTCCCGGCCGGTTCCTCGATGGCCACGCCCTTGTGCGTGACGTCGAAATTGTGGTTCAACCAACGCCCCAGTTCCTTGGCGAGCCCGCGCATGTCGGATTTGCCGACCTCGATCTTGGAGCGGTCGACGAGGGCCCAGAGCGGGAGGGCGAAGTTATGTTCCAAGGAGTCCATGCGGGACGCGCGGGTGAGGGGACTTAGGCCAGCTTGATCAAGTCGGCCGTCGCCGGGACGTCCGAAATGATCTGGTCGGGGTCCGGGCCGACGCCGATGTAGCGCAGATTGGGCAGCGAGCGCAGCGCGCCGCCGCGGGCGGCGAGCCGCACGATTTCCGCCATCGTGAAGGCCACGTAGCGGCGCGCTTCCGGCGGCAGCTGGGCGAAGGAGCGGATGGAAGAGATGTCCGCCTGCCAGCCTGGGAGCGTGGCGTAGATCGGCTTGAGGGCGCGGCGGACGGCGTCGTTGCGCGGCACACCCATGACGGTCTTCCCGGCGGCGTCGCGGTAGCCCGTGCAGAGCAGCAAGTCGCCGCCCTGCCACGTGCCGTGCGGGGACAGCGCGTCGAGCTTGTTCAGGACCAGGTCATCATAGCCGCCGTAGCGGAGGGCGTCGGCCTTCTCGACGAGGTCGGACCAGCCTACCATACGTTGCCGACCCGTGCTCGTGCCGAACTCCAGTTTGGCGAGCGCCTGCTGGAGCGGGTGGGCTTCTTCCATCTTCGTCAGGAAGACGTGGGTGCCGACCTTGGTGTCGTAGGCCTTGCAGCAACCCACCGTGTGGATGGCTTGCACCGGGATGCCGGCGGATTGGAAGAACTCGGGCGTGTACGTGTGCGAAGCCGTGACGTTCGGGGCGAAGCCGGCGCGCTTATCGAGCCAGTAGGCTTGGCCGAATTCACCGATGATGCGGCGGTCCG
>Ga0255106_1000213_pt1 | contig 14175 bp, 8 predicted proteins | sample Law_Cont_RepB_8h_FD_188453 | JGI IMG/M metagenome (GOLD analysis project Ga0255106, IMG submission 188453) | Freshwater microbial communities from St. Lawrence River, New York, United States - Law_Cont_RepB_8h | ecosystem: Environmental > Aquatic > Freshwater > River | place: USA: New York...
GGTCCAGGCTTTCTGCCGCGAGACCAAGCAGCCAGTTCCGAAGACGCACGGCGAGATCGCCCGCTGCGTCCTCGAGTCGCTCGCTTTACTCTACCGCGTCGAGATGGACGGCATGGAGAAACTCACCGGTCGCAAACTGAAGCGCCTGCACATCGTCGGCGGCGGTTGCCGCAACGCCTTGCTCAACCAGGCGACGGCCGACGCCACCGGCCGGACGGTCATCGCCGGCCCGGTTGAGGCCACCGCCGCGGGTAACATCTTGGTCCAAGCCATCGCCATGAAGGAACTGAAAAACCTCGATGCCTTGCGCACGGTCGTCCGAAACTCTTTTGAGGTAGTGACTTACAAACCCAATACCACCCCCGCTTGGACGGCCGCTCAAGCCAAGTTTAATGGTTTAAAGAAATCGTAAAAGCCTCTAACCCTCCACCCTCCCCTTTCCAACGAAACGCACCATGTCCTCCTATAAGTACGTCTCCCACCTCTGGAACGATGCCGAAGCCGCGAAACTCGATCCGGTCGCCCGCCTGGTCTACCGCTCGAACAAGCTCGGTGCCGACCAGCGCATCACCAACACCGGCGGCGGCAACACCTCCTCCAAGATCGTCGAGCAGGACCCGCTGACCGGCCAGGACACCGTCGTCCTCTGGGTCAAAGGTTCCGGCGGCGACCTCCGCACCAGCAACCGCGAGAACTTCTCGTCCCTCTACCAGGACAAGCTCCTCGGGCTCCAGCGCTCGTACGCCGCGCGCGCCGACAAGGGCCTGAAGTCTCCGGCCGAGGACGACATGGTCGGCATGTACAACCACGCCACCTTCAACCTCAACCCGCGCGCCTCGTCGATCGATACCCCGCTGCACAGCTTCCTGCCGGGTAAGCACGTCGACCACATGCACCCGAACGCGATCATCTCGATCGCCGCCTCCAAGAACTGCCAGCCCCTCACCCAGTCGATCTTCGGCGGCAAGATGGCCTACGTGCCGTGGATGCGCCCGGGCTTCGAGCTCGGCCTCGCCATGCAGGAAATCTCCCGCCAGCAGCCCGCCATCAAGGCCATCATGATGGGCCAGCACGGCTTCATCTCCTGGGCCGACGACGACAAGGCCTGCTATGAGCTGACCCTCGCGATGATCGAGCAGGCCGGCGCCTACATCGAGGGCAAGTACCAGGCCAAGGGCGGCGACGCCGCGGCCTTCGGCGGCGCCCTTTACCAGACCCTCGACACCGCGAAACGCCACGCGACCTTCGCCGCCATCCTGCCCTGGCTCCGCGGCCAGGTCTCGAACGAGAAGCGTTTCATCGGCACGCTCCAGGACGACGAGAAGATCCTCCGCTTCGTGAACTCGAAGGACGCCCCGCGCCTCGCCGAGCTCGGCACCTCCTGCCCGGACCACTTCCTCCGCACGAAGATCAAGCCGCTCTACGTCAACTGGAATCCCCAGTCCGAGGACGCCGTCGCGCTGAAGACCAAGCTCGCCGCCGCGCTCGCGCAGTACCGCAAGGACTACGCCGCCTACTACGCCGCCTGCAAGCGCCCGAACTCCCCGGCGATGCGCGACCCGAACCCGACCGTCGTCCTCATCCCCGGCCTCGGCATGATCGCCTGGGGCAAGGATAAGTCCGAATCCCGGGTCACCGCCGAGTTCTACAACTGCGCCGTCGAGGTCATGCGCGGCGCCGAGGCCATCGACCAGTACATCGCCCTCCCCCAGCAGGAAGCCTTCGACATCGAGTATTGGCTCCTTGAGGAAGCTAAGCTGAAGCGCATGCCGGCCGAGAAGGAACTCGCCCGCCAAGTCATCATCGTTGTCGGCGCCGGCTCCGGCATCGGCAAGGAGACCGCCCATCGCCTCGTCAAGGAAGGTGCCCACATCGTCTGCGTCGACAAGAACGTCGAGGCCGCCCAGGCCACCGCCAAGGAGATCACCGACAAGCTCGGCTCCGGCATCGGCGTCGCCGGTACCGGCCTCTCCAACTGCGGTCCGGCCATCGGCCTCGCCGGTGACATCATGGACCGCGCCTCGATCCGCCAGATGCTCGACCAGGTCGCCCTCGCCTACGGCGGCTTCGACTCCATCTGCGTGACCGCGGGCATCTTCGTCTCGCCCGACACCACCGGCCACATCCCGGACGACAAGTGGGCCCTCACCTTCGCCCTGAACGTGACCGGCAGCTACCTCGTCGCCGACGAAGCCTTCAAGACCTGGAAGGAACAGGGTCTGCGCGGCAACCTCGTCCTGACCACCAGCGCCAACGCCGCCGTGGCCAAGAAGGGCTCCGTCGCCTATGACACCTCGAAGGCCGCCGCCAACCACCTCGTCCGCGAGATGGCCATGGAGCTTTCGCCCCTCATCCGCGTCAACGGCGTGGCCCCGGCCACCGTCGTGCAGGGTTCGGCGATGTTCCCCCGCGACCGAGTCATCGCGTCGCTTGCTAAATACAACATCCCTTACACCGATGATGAGGCGACCGATTCGCTGACGACGAAGCTGTCCCGCTTCTACGCCGATCGCACCCTGACCAAGAACCCCATCACCCCCGCCGACCAGGCCGAAGCCTACTTCCTTCTCGTGACCAATCGCCTCAGCAAGACGACCGGCCAGGTCATCACCGTCGACGGCGGCCTCCACGAGGCCTTCCTCCGCTAAGCCTGTGCGCGTCTCCCTCTTCATTCCTTGCTTCGTCGACCAGCTGACCCCTCAGGTCGGCCTGGCGACGGCCAAGGTGCTGAAGCGCCTTGGGCAGGAGCTGGAATTTCGCTCTGCGCAGACCTGTTGCGGCCAGCCTTCGTTCAACTCCGGCCAGTGGGATGTCGCCCGCGAGGCCGCCATCAGCGCGCGCTCGCGGTCTTCCGCGGCGCCGATGTCGTCGTGGGCCCTTCGGGTTCCTGCGTGGCGATGATGCGTAATTTCTACCCGGAACTGCTCAAGGGGACGCCGCATGCCGCCGAAGCCGACGACCTCGCCGCCCGCACGTTCGAATTCTCCGAGCTCTTGGTGAAGAAGCTCGGCGCCATCTTGGTCTCCAGCGCCAGCTCGGGCGGCCGTGCTTTGTCCATCCTCCCGCACGTCCACGTGGTCGTCGCGGACGCCGACCAGGTCGTCCCCGACCTCGGCTCGGCACTGGCGCTCGCTAAGGCCCGCCATGGCGACCAGATGCCCAGCATGCTGTCTTTCATCACCGGCCCGAGCCGGACCGGCGACATCGAGCGCATCCTGGTCCTCGGCGCCCACGGTCCGAAGGAACTTTACCTGGTCCTGGTGGGCTGAGCCTTTCGTCATGCGCCCGCTCCTCGCCCTGCTCAGCCTCGCGACATTCCTCCCGGCGGCCGAGGTGAAGCCGGTGAAATGGTCCGGGTCGCTCAACGTGCCCGACCCGACGTCGGTGACGTTCGACGAGGCCGGCAACGCCTACGTCGCCTCCACGACTCGACGCAAGGTAGGCGACCTCGATATCCGCGAGCACACCCTCTGGATCCCCGACGACGTCGGCCTGACCTCGCCGGCGGATAAACTGGCCTTCTACCAGCGAGAACTCGCTCCCGGCAAACTGCCGGCCGGTCGCGGCAGCCTCAAGGACCACAATAAGGACGGCTCGGTGGACTGGAAGGACCTCACCTTCCATCAGGAGCGCATCTACAAGCTGACCGACACCGACCGGGATGGCGTCGCCGATCGGATCACCGTCTTCGCCGAAGGCTTCAACTCCCCTATCTCGGGCATCGCCGCCGGGGTGCTTTATTTCGACGGCTGGGTCTACGTCACGGCCATCCCCGACGTCTGGCGACTCAAGGACGCCGACGGCGATGGCGTGGCGGAACTCAAGGAACTCGTGGCGACGGGCTTCGGCGGCCACATCGCCTATGCGGGACACGACATGCACGGGCTGCGCCTCGGGCCGGACGGCCGCATCTATTGGACCGTCGGCGACAAGGGCGGCCATGTCACGAGCCAGGAAGGTCGGCGTTTCTTCTTCGCCCACGAGGGTGCCGTGCTCCGCTGTGAGCCGGATGGCCGGGGCTTCGAGGTCTTCGCCCGCGGGATCCGCAATACGCAGGAGATCGCCTTCGACACGTTCGGTAACATCATCGGCGTGGACAATGACGCCGACCAGCCGAAGGAACGTGAACGCCTGATGTACCTCCTGGAGGGCTCGGACTCCGGCTGGCGCAACCAGCACCAATACCAGAAGACCGCCAGCCGCTGGATGCGCGAGAACCAGTGGATGCCGGCCGGCGCTCCCGATCAGCCCCTCTCGATCACCCCGCCCATCGCGAATTATTCCGACGGCCCAGCGGGCTTCCTCTTCGAACCGGGCCACGCCCTCGACAGCTCGATCCGCGGGCATTTCATCCTGAACCAGTTTCCGAACGGCAAGATGGACGCCTTCACCCTCGAGCCCGCCGCCGATGGCTTCCGGATGACCGGACTGCGCACGATCCAGACTGGCCTCATGGGCATCGGCATGTCCTGGGCGCCCGATGGGCGCGCTTACTTCGCCGACTGGATCGGGGGCTACCCGCTCGATGGCAAGGGCGCGATCTGGCGCATGGACGTGGCCACCCGGACCGACCCGGTGTCCGCCGAAATCCTTTCATTGCCGCTCACCGCGCCCCTCCCCCGGGAGCGTCTGCTCGGCCTGCTCGGGCATCCCGACCAGCGCGTGCGGGTCAACGCCTCCCTCCGCCTCGATCGGCTGGGTGCGTGGCCGGAGATGTTCGCCATCGCCCGTGACCCGAAGCAACCGACCTTGGCCCGCATCCACGCGCTCTGGGGTTGGGGCATGGGCTTGCGGCACGGTAAGCTCGCCGATCTGCGCGGGGTGGCCGAGCTGCTGGGCGACGAGTCTGATGAGATCCGCGTCCAGCTGCTGAAAGTGCTGGGCGAAGGACGACTGCCTCCCCGCGAGCGACTGACGAAGGAAGGTGAGATTGACGACCTGATCGCCACCCGGATGGTCGCCCAGCTGTCGTCGAAGAACCCGCGCGTGCGTATCCAAACGGGGCTCACCCTAGGTCGTCTGCGCATCGGCGAGGACGGCCTGACGGCACGCCGTCCGCCCGCGGCGGCTTTCTTCCAGGATGCCGCCGCCGACCTGAAGCTACCGTGGTTGCGACATGGCCTAGTGGTCGGTCTAGCCGGTACGCAGACCGAAGCCGAACTCCTTTCCTTGGCCCGGGGCGCCGATGCGGCGAAAGCCACCTTCGCGACGCTCGCCTTGGCGCGCCGACGGTCGCCGGCGCTCGCCCAATTGCTCGCCTCGCCCTTTCGCGACGTACTCAATGAGGCCGTCCGCGCAATCCATGACGACGAAGGCATCCCCGCCGCCCAGGAGGCCTTGGCGGCGATGGTCACGAATCCTCCCACGGCGTTGCCGACCACGGCACTGCGTCGGGCGCTGAATCAGAATCTCCGCCTCGGGACGCCCGCTTCGGCGGCCCGCCTCCTGACTTGGATCCAGGCGCAACCGGAGACCGCCGAGCTACTGCCGGAAGCCCTCCAGCTCCTCCTGCTATTCCCCACCCCGCCGCGGCTCGACCTAGTGGACGGCACCGCCCGACGCTACGCAGAACGTCCCCTCGGGCCACTCGGCGCGGCGATGAGCGCCGGTCAGTCCGGACTGCTCGCGTTACGGACGCCCGCGCTGAAGGCCCTAGGCGTGGAGCTCTTGGTCAAATACGGTCTCGAGGTCCCCACGCCGGAGTTGCTCCGCTTGACCGCCTCCAAGCAGGTTTCGACCGCCGTGAAGCTGCAGGTGCTGCGTCTGTTGGCGACCAAGACGGATGCGCCCGCCGAAGTCCGAGGCGCGCTGCTTGCCGCCACCGCCGACGGCATCGATGCGGAACTGCGGATCGCCGCCCTCAAGCTCCTCCCGAACATCGCGCCCGAGGACGCCCTGACCACCGCGCATCGCTTCCTCGAGGGTAAGGGATTCAAGCCGGTCGAACGTCAGGCCGCGGTCGACCTGATCGCCACCTCCACCCTTCCAGTCGCTCCGGTCTGGCTGAGAAACTGGCCCAAGGTCGGCTGGGCGATAGCCTCCGGCTCGATGTCCATGCCTTCGCAGCGACCTCCGCCGAACCCGCGGTCAAGGACGCCTTGCGCCGCTACCTGGCGATCACCCGGAAGCCGGAAGAATTGGCCACCCCTGAGCTTCCCTACGAGCTCCTGGTCGCCGGCGGCGACCCGAAGCGCGGCCGGGCCATCGCCAACGAGCATCTCGCCGCGAATTGTACGGCCTGCCACCGCTTCGAGTCGGACGAAGGCAGCGAGGTCGGTCCCTCGCTCAAGTCGGTCGGGTCCCAGCGGTCCAACACCGAACTCGCGGAGTCGCTCGTCAATCCCTCGGCGAAGATTGTGCCGGGCTTCGGCTTCGAGACCTTGACCCTGAAGAACGGCGAGATGATCGCGGGCGTCGTGACCTCCGAGCCCGGCCCGATCAACCAGAGCTATGCCGTACGTCTGCCGGATGGCTCCAAACGCACGGTTCCCGCCGACGAACTCGCCGTTCGCACCCTGCCCGTCTCCGTCATGCCCCCGATGCTCGGCATCCTAACCCCGGCCGAGATCCGCGATGTCGTCGCGTACCTCGAGACGCTTCGCCCCAAGGACAAGAAGGCGAAGAAGTGACGGTTCATAAGATTGATTGAACCTCGTCGGACCTTGGTTGTCCTAGGGGCATGCCCCTTCGCCTCGCCCTGCTGTGGTTACCGCTGCTGGCCTTCGCCGCCGCGCCGGAAGTCGCCGATTGGCAGAAGCAGTATGACGCCTGGTATTGGAAGGCACCCGCCACGCGCCTCGAGAACCTCCGCTGGTCCGACAAAGGCGAATTCCTCGTCTTCGCGGAGCGCGGCGCGACCACCGCCTGGAAGCGCGTGGTGTGCGCGACTGGGGAGATGGGCCCGGCCTTCGACCCGGCGATGGTCGCCAAGGCTTTCGCGGCGCTTTCGCCGGATAAACCTGCGGCGACTAAACCTGCCTTCACCCGGGTCGTCCCGCTGGACGACGGCCGTCTCCGGCTGGAGAACGACACCGACGCATGGATCCTGGAACCAGACGGGCGCTTGACGGGAGCGAAGCCGGACAAGAGTCCCGAGGCAACTACCGCCAGCCGCCGACAGTCCGTCGGCCGCGAAAACCTCCTGTCGTCGACCCGCCTCGGTGAACGTTCCCCGGACGGGCGGTGGCGCGTAACGCTCAAGGAGGGTAATGTACTGCTGACGGAGGAAGGACGGCCCGAGACGGCCCGCGCCCTGACCCAAGATGGCAAACCCCCGGATGGCTGGGTCGGCCCCGTCTCCTGGGCCCCCGACGGCAAGCACTTCGCGCTCTGGCGCGAACGGGTCGCACCGATCCGCCAGTACACCGTCGTCGATTCGCTCAAGGGCACCAAGAAGGACATCCCGTACGACAAACCCGGCGACGACAAGACCGAGCGGCTACCCTGGGTCTTCGCCGTCACTGGGGAGGCTCCCTCGACGCCCTCACGGGAAGTCCTCCCGTTGACGATGAACACGGATCGCCTCGACTGGACGGCCGATGGTCGTCGACTCCGCAGCCAGTACGTGAAGCGCGGCTTCACGGGCCATGGGATCGTCGAATTCTCGACCGACACGCGCCGTTGGCGGCAGCTGCTCGCCGAGGAAGATCCTAAGTTCGTCTTCACCTACGGGAGTCGCTACCGCCACGACCTCGATGAGAACCGGACCCTCTGGACTTCGGAGCGGAGCGGCTTCAACCAACTGTACTTGGTGGATCTCACGACCGGCCGGACGCTCCACCCGGTGACGATCGGTCCCGGCATCATGAAACAGGTGGTCGAGGTCGACACGAAGTCCGGCGAACTCCTCTACCTGGGTATCGGGCGAGCAGGCGGCGAGAACCCCTATCAGCAACACCTCTACCGCACCGACCTGAAGGGCCGACCCCCGCTCGACCTGACGCCGGGCGACGCGCACCATACGGTGGAATTCTCCCCCGGCCGCAAATACTTCATCGATACGGCCTCCCGCGTCGACGTTGCCCCGACCTTCACCCTACGTGCCACCGCGGACGGTCGAGCCCTAGCGACCTTGCTCACGGGTAGCCTCGCCAAGCTCAAGGCAGCCGGGTGGCAGGAACCCATCCGATTCCACACGAAGGACCGCGACGGCAAGTTCGACATCTGGGGCGTCGTGAACCGCCCCTACCCGTTCGACCCGAAGAAGAAGTACCCGGTGCTCGAGCATATCTACGCGGGGCCGCAGGATTCCTTTGTGCCGCGTTCGTTCGGCTTCTGGAACAACAATCACCGCGAGCCCACGCTGAAAGGCTTCTACGTCGTACAGATCGACGGACGCGGCACCTGGAACCGCGGCAAGGAGTTCCATCAGGAGGCGTGGCGCAACCTGCGCGACGCCGGTTTTCCGGACCGCATCCGCTGGCTGACCGAGGTCGCGAAGACCGAACCTGCGATGGACTTGGGACGGGTGGGCATCTTCGGTGGCTCGGCCGGAGGGCAGAACACCGCGCACGCCTTGCTGCGTCATGGTGACTTCTACCGAGCCGGCGCGGCCGATTGCGGCTGCTACGACAACCGCGTCGATAAGCTCTGGTGGAATGAGCAATGGATGGGCTACCCGATCGGCCCGTGGTATGAGGCCAACTCCTGCGGCACGGACGCCGCCAACCTCCGCGGCCGCCTCTTCCTCACCGTCGGCGAGTCGGACTCCAACGTGGACGTGAAGTGCACCTACGACCTCCGCGATGCCTTACTGGCCGCCGGCAAGAAGGATCGATTCGAGCTGCATGTCGTCCCCGGGGCCGGCCACGGGGCCGGTGAACGACCGGATATGCGCGCCCAACGGCTGCGTTTCTTCATCGACCAGTTGCGCCCTCCCGTGGGAGGATGAGGGATGGAACCCGCCCCCGGCCTGATCGAGCTCCGGCTCAACCACGTCGGTCAGCTCTTCAACACCATGGACCCGTCGCCGTTCCTCCACGAGCGCGACCTGGACCATGACGCCGAGGAATTCATCGTCAGCTGGGCGCGCGAGCTCCGCATCCAAGGCCGGCCAGAACTGCGGCTACGGGTCGTGCTGCATCAGGCGGAAGACCCGGCGGTGACCGAATTGGTCCGCCAATCCCTCCGCCATTATTTCGCCTACCGCGCCGAGGTCAGCCGGCGCGAACTGCACGCCCTGCTCCGAGAGGGGCGTACCGCGTTCGGCATCGGGCTGACCTTCCTAGCGGTCACTCTAGCCCTGCGCGGCCTGCTGCCCGCCGCCGGCTGGGGCGACTGGGTCCGCGAGGGCCTGACCATCTGCGGCTGGGTCGGACTCTGGAAGCCCATCGACATCCACCTCTACCGGTGGTGGCCGCTGCGGGCGCAGGCCAGACTACAGGCCCGGCTCTCAGCCTGCCCGGTCGAGGTCGATTTCCAGCCCCTATCGCCCCGTTCCTGACGGGTTAACGTGCCCGCTGGGAGGTAACTTACGATTTTTTTACGTGGGGGATTGACAGGGTGGTCGCACCCACCAATCCCAAACCTTACCGCATGATTAATTTCGCGAGCCAGTGTCTAGACCAGACCAAGGCCCTCCTCAAACTAAACCTTGGTTCCCTAGCCCCGGACGGCTCTGTGATCCCCGTCCCCGGCGAGGTCTCCCGCGCCGACGAGCCCGGCCACGCTGCCCTTGCCTTCGGGGAATACTACCGCGCCACCGGGGAACTCTCCCTTGACCGCACGAACATCGTCGAAATCGTCGCCCGCACCATCACGGCCCAGGTCCGTCTCAGCAAGGGCTCCGACAACGGCATGGCTTTCGCCTGCCTCGGCCTGCTCGCCTTCGGCCCCACCCGCGAGCGCAACCCTGTCTGGGAGAAGCTCGATGAGGCGACCCGTCAGCTCATCGACGAACGCCTCGCGATCGAGCACGACCACCATGACCACGTCCAGGCGTTCGATATCGCCAAGGCGGTCTGCCGCTTCTCCTTCGGCCTGACCAAGAAGGACGAGACCGGACCGCTCGTCGACCGTTTCGTCGACCGCATCAACGCCAGCGCCTCCGGCGGCTTCCATGACGAGGCTTCCCGCGCCGCGCACGCCGAGAACTTCGGCGGCGCCTTCGACCTCTACGGGGTCGTCGCCCTTATCTTCATCCGCCAGGCCCTCCAGCTCCACGCCAACATCCAACTGCGTGACCAGAAGCTCCCGAAGCTCCGGACCCATGCGGAGAAATACCTCCGCGTCATCCTCGACACGACGCGCGAGGACGGCCTCGGCTGGTGCTACGGTCGCGGCATCGGCGCCTATGGCCAGATGCACTGCGTCACGCTCCTGCTGCAGGCCCTCCGCGACCGCTGGATCCCCGTGGACAAGGAGGCCCTCGCCCGCGACCTGGTTCGCCGTCTCTACGCTAACTTCTTCACGACTTTCTTCGACGCCGAGCACGGGCTCATCGTCGTCCGCGACGCGGAACGCGATACCATCCCGGGCCACACGACCCGCATGGCGAACTTCGACGCCGCCCGCTACCTCTCGCAGTGGTCCCGCCTGGCCAAGACCATCGGCGGAGCCATGGAGATCGTGAAGCCGGCCGGCAAGGCGGCGGTCTGCCGCTTCTTCTCCTTCGACAAGTCCCCGCGCAAGGAACAGGGCCTGCTTTCCTACCAGGACCCCACCTCCGGCCTGCACATCATCCTGCCGCTAGTCTCCGCCGGTATCCACCGCGCCAGCGACTCCCTCGCCTTTCCGCACATGCCGGGCGTCTTCGACTGGCCTTCCAACCAGGCCGTCAGCCCGTTCATCCCGGAGTTCACGATCGCGGGGAAGTCCTTCACCCCTTCCTTCTACGGTAAGAACGCCCAGGTGGCGATGGGCACCAAGCCCGGCACCTACCACTTCCGCTACGAGCAGCCCGACCTCATCGACCGCGACGAGAAGCTCTCTGCGAACATGGCCTCCCTCAAGGTCGACTGGGAGTTCAACGGCGGGCGCGTCGTCGGTCGCTTCCTGCTGACGGCCAAGGCCGCGGTGACCCTCGACGAGTTCCGCCTGGTGCTGCCGATCGCCGCGACCCACTCGCGCATGACGCCGGGGAACGCGCTCGTGCTCGGCCCCGAATCCCACCGCTGCGAGGTGCTCAAGGATGATTTCCACGCCGCCTGGGCCGAGACCCGCGTCGTCAGCGAGGATGCCCGCCACCGCTCGTGCTGGGGCAAGGTACATTACTACCAGACCTTGCTGCGGGATAAGCCCCTCGCCCTGCGCGCCGGCCAGAGCTACGGTTTCGAGATCGCCTACGAGCCGCACGTCGTCCGGGCCGCCGGCTAAGGAGTGCTTCTGGGGTTGTCCTGCCCTGCCTCCTTCCCTATCCCTCAAGGGTCCGCCATGCCCCGCAAGTTCTACCTGACCACCGCGATCGACTACGCCAACGGCGCCCCGCACCTCGGGCACGCCTACGAGAAAGTCCTGGCCGACGTCATCGCCCGGCGCCAACGCCTGCACGGCCATCCGACCCATTTCCTGACCGGTCTCGATGAGCACGGCCAGAAGGTGCAGCAGACCGCCCAGAAGCGAGGCATCGAGCCGCAGGCGCTCGTCGACGAGGTGGCTGCGGTCTTCCGGGCGATGCTGGCCGAACTGAACATCTCGAACGACGACTATATCCGGACGACCGAGCCCCGCCATCAGCGCGTCGTGCAGGACTTCCTGCAACGCCTGTTCGACCAGGGCCTGATCTTCAAGGCGACCAAATCCGGCTGGTATTCCGTCCGGCAGGAGCAGTTCCTGTCCGATAAAGACCGCACGGAGGATGGCTCGTGGCCGGAAATCTACGGGGAGGTCACCCAGACGACCGAGGAGAACTACTACTTCAAGCTGTCGCAGTTCCAGGGCTGGCTCGTGGAGCACATCCAGTCGCATCCCGACTTCATCACGCCGCGTTTCCGCCGCAACCAGGTGCTCGAGTTCCTCAAGGAACCGCTGAACGACCTCTGCATTTCCCGCCCGAAGACCCGCCTGACCTGGGGCATCGAACTGCCCTTCGATCGATCGTTCGTCACCTACGTCTGGTTCGACGCGCTCACCAATTACTATTCCGCCGTCTTGGACCAGGGTCTCTGGCCCGCGGATGTGCACGTGATCGGCAAGGACATCCTGTCGCCGCCGCACGCGGTCTACTGGCCTTGCATGCTGAAGGCGCTCGGCCTCGAGCCGCCCCGCCAGCTCCTCGTCCACGGTTGGTGGACGGTCAACAACCAGAAGGCCTCCAAGAGCGCCGGCAACGCCAACGACACGCTCGGCTTCGCGCGCTCGCACGGCACGGACGCCTTCCGCTACTACCTTTGCCGCGAGATGGTGGTCGGTCAGGATGCGGACTTCTCCCCGACCACCTTCGAGAACCGCTACAAGGCCGACCTGGGCAACAACCTGGGCAACCTCGTCAATCGCCTCCTTAACATGGTCGGACGCAACTACGCCGGCAAGGTCCCCGCGCCGGGCGCCGACGAGGAACACGAACAGCATCTGCGGAAGCTATGGTCCGAGACTCTGGCGAAGTTCAACGAAGCCTGCACCGAATTCCAGATCTCCCATGCGCTCGAGGCCCTCTGGGTCTTCGTCAGCGCCCTCAACGCCTACATCGAGACCCGGGCCCCGTGGAAACTCGCCAAGTCGGCCGACGCCGCCGATCGCGCCCGGCTGGATTCGTGCCTGGCCTACGTCGCCGAAGGCCTGCGCCTCATCGGTACGCTGCTCCTGCCGGTCATGCCTGCGACGGCCGCCAAGCTGCTCGCGAACATCGGCCTCCCCGTCCCGACGGATTACGCGGGCCAGCTCGCTTGGTCGACGGTGGGTACCGGCTCCGCGGTGGCGGAAAAGTGCATCCTTTTCCCCCCGATCGAGCCCCCGTCCGCCCCTTCGCCGGCCTGAGTTGGACAAACCGGCTTTCCTCCGTATCGTCGTGGCGTGGCCGACCTGACCGCAGTCGACGAAGCCCTAGCCCTAGCCGAGGCCGAACGTCTCCGCGCCGGTGAGGGGTATATCGTCTATACCTTTCCCGTCCCCGAGCTCGATGCGCTCGCGGTACTGGAGACCTTGGACGAACCCGCCCCGCGCGGTTACTTCGAAAACCCTTCCCGCCAGCGGGCCCATGCGGCCGGCGCGCCGATCGCGACCTGGACCGGCCGCGGCCCCGGACGCTTCCTCGCCGCCGACGGTTGGCTCCGCCGCCTGCACGCGTCGCTGACCTGTGTTGGCGGTAGTCCCCGCGTCATCGCCACTTTCCCCTTCTATCCCGGGGACGCGACCCAGGGCCTTGAGGCCCGCCTTTTCCTACCGGCCTGGCAGGTGGTCACCGAGCAAGGTCGCACGACCGTCACGCTCGCCGAGCCCGCGACTCCGGGCTGCGCCGAACGCTTGACGCAGCGCGTCGAGCAGTTCCGGCGCTTCGCCTACCGGTCGACGCCGCCCCCGCCGCGGGCCCAAGTCCCGACGGTCCTGAGCGAGGTGGGCGGGGATTGGTTCCCTTCGGCCGTTCGGCGGGCCACGGAACTGATCAAGGAAGGTGCGTTCGAAAAGATCGTGCTTAGCCGCGCGTTCGACTGGCGGCACGCGGATGCCTTCAATCTTTACGCGACCCTGCATCGGCTGCGGCGCGCCAACCCACCCTGCCATACCTTCCTGGTCGACGAACCGGAGGGAGCCCTGATCGGCGCGACCCCAGAGACGCTCCTGTCGCTTTTCGACGGGGCGGTCCGCACCGAATCGGTCGCCGGGACCACCCGCCGCGGGGACTCCGCCTCGGAAGATGCGAGCCTCGCGGAGGCCCTGCTCAGCAGCGACAAGGACCTGCGCGAACACAGCGCCGTCACCGCCTCCATCCTACGCCGCCTCCGCATGGTCGGCGTCCTCGCGGCCAATTCCCAGCACCCGGAACTACTGCGCTTAGGAAACGTCATGCACCTACGCACCCCAATCGAAGGGACCATGCCCGCCGATCGACGCTTCCTCGAGGTGGCCGGGGAGCTTCACCCCACCCCAGCGGTCGGCGGCAAGCCGCGCGATCTCGCGCTGCCGTTCATCCCGGGCTTCGAGCCGCACGCCCGCGGCCTTTACACCGGCGCCGTCGGCTGGGTCGGCACGGATGGCCTGACGGGCAAACTCTTCGTGGCGCTGCGCTGCGCCCGGCTCGAA
>Ga0255106_1000248_pt1 | contig 12884 bp, 6 predicted proteins | sample Law_Cont_RepB_8h_FD_188453 | JGI IMG/M metagenome (GOLD analysis project Ga0255106, IMG submission 188453) | Freshwater microbial communities from St. Lawrence River, New York, United States - Law_Cont_RepB_8h | ecosystem: Environmental > Aquatic > Freshwater > River | place: USA: New York...
AGCAGATGCTGGAGCTGAGGCCAGGGCTGCGACTGCTGCTGGAGCTGAGGCCGGGGCTGCGACTGGTGCTGATGCTGGAGCTGAGGCCGGGGCTGCGACTGCTGCTGGAGCTGATGCAGAGACAGGAGCCGGAAAAACTGAGAATAAAAGTAACGGCAGTAATGGCAGTAATGAAAGTGAAATTCAAAAGGTTATTAATGAAGAAATGGAAGCTATAAAAGAAGGTTTGGAAAATTTGGAAAATAAAGATTATGTTGATAGATTATTACCTTTTTTAGAAAAAGAATTTGAATATTATGAATTTTTTATAAATAATGATGATAAGGGCATTAATAATTCTGAACTAGAAAAATTTTTCAGTAATATAGATAAATTTTTAAAAAGATACAAAATCTTATATGTGGGATATATAGTCTATAATGATAAGGAAAAAAACAAAAAGAAAAAGATATTGGATGACAAAAATAATAAATTTGAAAAAAAACAAGAAGAAATTAAAGATATAGAAAAATACCTTATAGATTTAAAAAATAACCTTGATGAAATACAAGAAAAAATTGATTCATTAATTAAAGAAGTTGATGAAAAGGGTCTAGATCCTGACGAAGGTATCCCCAAAGATACCGCCCAAGGAGATGGAGGAGATGGAAAAAAAGAGGGCGAAGAAGACGAAGAAGCAAAAGAAAAAGAAAAAAAAGGGTTAGAAAAAGAGAGAGAAGATATTAAAAATGACTATTCTGTAAATATTAAAAAAATTCGGGTGTTTAAAATAGAATTAAATGCTTTAAAAAAGGAGATAGCAAAGATAACAAAAAAAATAGAGGCTATTGAAAAAAAAAATAAACAATATAGAGAATTTTTGGAGAAAATACAACAATTGATTGCTAAAATAGCAGCTAAAATAGCAGCTAAAAAAATAGATAGCCAACAAACACAGAAAAATGATGATGTAAATAATTATACTAATCTAACTTTATATAGGAATTATATAGAAAATATTATATTCAATATTAAATCAAAAATCCTATACTATTTTATTATTAATTATATTAGATTTTGTATTGATTTAAATGAAAATAAAGAAACTAATAAGGATAAAAACTTTGAAGAATTAAAAGAAAATATTGATAAATTGTATAAAGACCCGGAAGGTGCCGAAGGTAAAGGTGCCGACGGTGCCGAAGGTAAAGGTGCCGATGGTGTAGCTGGTACCGAAGTAGACAATGAAGCCGGTAGTGTTGGCGGCGGCGGTGGTTTCAAGGGAGGAAGGGCGAATAGAGGTATTGGTGTGTGTGCGTATCTTACGGATGTTGAGGGTAATCTTGATTTTTTTGAAAAATATGTTAGAATATCAAAGGTTATTGAATGGGTAGATTCTAAAAAAAATAGATTACGCTTTAAACAAAAAGATAGTATGTTCGTCTTCGGGGGTGATTGTCAGGACCGCGGTATAGGTGATATAAGATTTGTCAATTTATTATTAAAATTTAAGAGCGAATATCCTAATCGCGTTGAATTTATAATAGGAAATAGGGATGCTAACAAGATACGCATATCTTCAGAGTTGTCTGAAAAAATATACGCGACAGGCGTTGCAGACAGAAAAGCAGAAAGTAAATATTTAGCTAAATATGATAATTTTCCTTATTGGGTTAATAAGAGCGAGAGGATTACGTTGAGAACATATCTGAATGATAATAATTTCAAGATTGATGCTGTAAGCCGATTAAAATATATATTGGATTATACTATGGGTTCAAATGATTCCTTTGATAAAAGGAGAAAGGAGCTTTCAATTATATTAAATAAAAGTCCTGATTTAATTAGTGATAATGATATAGTAGCGAGCTTCTTGAACTCTGTATCTCCCAATCCCAAGAATATCAAAAATACGAATGATAACTATATGCTTAAATACTTGAAAAGTGGAAAGATAGCTTATATATTTGGGGAACATATCTTTGTTCACGGCGCCATTAATAAAAATAATATTGGTTATATTCCTAACAATAAAAATATAGTTGATGATGTAGGAAAATGGGTTTCTGGTCTTAATAAGTGGTTTCAGAAAGATTTAAAAGAATATATGGTGAATCCGGAATATGGGGGGATAAGCAAGAAACGCAAGGGATATAAAATAATAGATTATGCCGTTCCTTCTGACAATAAAACAGTAGTTTATTCTGATAATCTTAAAAATGGAAATGGCCAATATATAAATGCCAAGGTTATAAAGTATTTAAATAAAGGAGGTATCCACAGTATTATATCAGGCCACAGACCGCACGGAGATTGCCCTCTTGTTCTTCGTAGCAAAAAATTAACGGCTGTCAGTGCAGATACCTCATATAGCAAAAAGGGTCATAGGTCTAAGTGGGGCATTGATAATCGCGGTAATGCTGTAAGCGAAGTTCTATTATATCTCAACGGAGACATACGAGCACACGGTATATTACAAGACAACCAAAAATATGACTATATTATAAAAAATAAGGAGACAAAACCTGCCAACACTGACAAGCCAGACAAAAGCGCCCCTAAGTATGACATATATATTGGCTTACAATTAAAAAATAATTATTGGGTTAAAAATGTGAGGTATGATAAGAATGCTAAGAGCTTAAAGAATGTCAAATATCTCATATCATATGCCAAAGGTTTTGAATATGACGAGAAATGGATAACCGAAGCAGAGATGTTAAAATTACTCTGAGCTGTTAGGTTTTTTATAATATCTGAGGTAATACATTACAGTTTTATCGGACATATCTTTATATACGGGATATAATACATATTTATTCCCCACTTCACCTGCCGAAATACACATACCTAATGGTATAGATTTAAACATATCGAATGTAAGTCTGTCATTAGCTTCAAGCTCTTTTTTTTTCTTTTTGTAATTCGCGTTTAATCTTGTTGAAATAATATACCCCTCTTTCTCTATAAATGCACTAGCTTCCTTTTTAATATTTTCATATCCAGGAATAGTTTTCAAGTAATCCAATGCTTGCTTAGGTGTCTTAAACGATACAGGAGCTTCTACTATATTATTTCCTTTTTTTGGCTCTTTTGCTTTTATTTCTGGAAGATTATTTTTAGCTTCATTAACAGCCATACCAATTGAATAGCCAATTTTAGTATTGCTTTCATCAACCATCGTGTTATGCCTTCTTATTTTTTGCTCTGTTTCTTCATCCATCCAATAATCAGTTGTGCCAGAATATTGCGGAGAGTTTCCTATATTTCCAGATCCTCGTCCCGATTTTTGCACCGCAGAAGCAATATTATCTATTCTTCCTAAGATGATATCCGTCCAAACAAGACCGTCTCTATTTTTGCTAATTAGCTTACCTAATTTTGGAACACACTCAATAACTATCTCGTCATCATTATTAGGACAATAATGAAATCCGACGCCTCTATCTATTTTTTTACTACCAATAATAATAATTGGCTTATCATTTAGATTTAGCTTTTTATACAAATAATATAATAACTCGTTAAATTTGCAACCCTTTGTTTTGTAAACACGGATATCATTTTCATAACTATAAATTTTTATGCTCGTGCCACTATTACCATTAAAAACAATTGCATAATAATTATTATTTGAAATACAGTATTTTGCAAACTCATCCATATCTTTTGTTCTATGATTTGAAATGGCTATTATTTTTCTATAATAAATTTCTCCAGTAGGAAGAACAATAGGTGTAGTAAAATGTTCCTTGTTATTTTCTAGTATATCAATAGCATATGAATTATGTGTATGTTTTGATGTAAAAGGCATAATGTGCGTTATTGATTCTTCGTGATGAAGAGCGCGATAATTTTTTTGATCTTCTTGTGATATTTCTACAAGATATAAGTCTGCATTTGAGCACTCCGGATAATCTTCGTCTAATAAATTACCATCGGTTGCTGTTACAAATCCTAATCTATAAAGTGCAATTGTATTGTCTACTGTAAAAGTTTTACAAGTAATAGTAGTATTATTTATAGTAAACGCTTTATCTCTTAGTTGCGAATAAGTCTTATCCGCTTCATCCCATATCATAGCATATCTAAGTTGCGAATTGTTTACGGAAACCTTTTTTTCAATATGCGCCAATAACTTAAGCATTTTTTCACACTGTTTATTATTACAAAGGAGTGTAATGATAGGCATAGAATAATCACCTTCTGTATCGCCTGCGTAAGCATCAATATATGGTTTAATAATGTCAAATGTAACCTTTGTATTACTATTGAGACTGAAAATCTTAACATTTATTTTTTCAAAGTTTCTCGTAATACTATCAACTGATTGATCCGATAGGGTTTTATCATTATCTACTATGTAAAATGTAACTACTTTTTTTGTATTATCCTGAGCCCATCTTTTCAATTCATTAACAACAATCTTGGTTTTTCCTTTTTGTGTATTTTGCAAAATAAAGAATGTATGTTTATTTTTTATAAGAAAGAGTAGGATTGATTTTTTTATATTGTCTTCCATATTATTACATTCTTCCATTCTTAAACTTTTCTTTGCAGAATATAATACATTATCATTATACAAAGCTGTCTCAATAAACCCTTCGCAAATAAGCTCGTCAATCTTCTTGGCAAGATAGTCATATTCTTCGGGAAAATTATCGTCTAAAGATCTTATATAGTCGTTTAAATCATCATAACTTTTCATTATACTTGACATTATAGTCTGCTAATAACTTATACTATTTCGCATTGTATCAATTTTTATATTTTAGCCTAAAATATTCTTTTCATTTTTTAGAAATATTCAGTGTCTTTTTAGGGCATCATTATGGTATTACAAATAGCTCGCGTGCATCTCAATAGCCAGCGACAGTCTTTTCTATAGCCTCGCAATAGCCTCGCAATAGCCTCGCAATAATTATTATAAAAATACTTAGATTAACATAGCAGTTATAGAGACACTGGAATATCTTTATTTTTCCAATTTTAAATTTGAGTACATCTTTCTGTTTTTTCAAAAATTTCAAAAGTTTTTTATAAATTACAAAATAATTCAAGAGATGTACTCAAATTTTAATTTTCAATTTTTAGAAAAACACAGTTCCTTTTTAAGCCATCATTATGGTATTACAAATAGCTTACGAGCCTCTCAATAGCCCGCGATAGCCTTTTATATAGCCTCCAGATAAAACCGCGTTGGGGGCGGTTTCCCCCATCATCCCCCATCTATAAGAATAAAAATTGATTTAATATGATATATATTGTGGTAATACATTGTTATTGCAGTTATTATGAATAAGGATATTGCTGATATAGAGAATATTGTTAGGCATAATAATAATCACAAGAGCCGGACATATACTGACGAGGAATATAAGAGCATTTCTGAGGAGTTTTTGAAAAATATAGATACTATTAAAACAAGCGATGATATTACGAAGTTTCAAAAGCATATTCAGAGAACTGTTAAAGTATCTTTGTCAAAATCTAACCTTATTTATTTCTATAAAGCTTTGAATATTGACAATCTTACTATTAAAAATCTCATTACCAAGAAAAAAAATAAGTCCAATTCGGGTGTCATAGTAATTACTATATTAACTTCGGGAACTCCTGAATATATAGACGATGAAGGAAATAAAGTCGTAGGCAAGTTTAGCTGTCGCCACAATTGCGCTTATTGTCCTAATGAAAAAGCACACGCCGGCAATAATTGGGTGGATCAGCCACGCTCATATCTTTATACTGAACCGGCCGTTCTAAGAGCCAACGATAACAAGTTTGACCCAGTATTACAATTTAATTCGCGTGTGGACGCTCTGATTAATATGGGGCATATTGTAGATAAATTGGAAATCATCGTATTAGGCGGGACTTGGTCTAATTATCATAAAAATTATAAGGATTATTTTATCACAGCAACTTATTATGCAGCAAATACATATTATGAAAAACGCGAGATGCTCTCTTTAGAACAAGAGATATCCTTGAATGAGAATGCTAAAATCCATATTATAGGCCTTACACTTGAAACACGCCCCGATTGCATCAGTCTCGCTGAAATAATGGAGTTCAGGAAATATAATTGTACTCGCGTTCAACTCGGGGTTCAGCATACACACAACGATGTCCTCAAAAAAATTAAGAGAGGCCATTCAATAGAAAAGGTCTATCTTGCTATTAAACTTCTCAAAGATAATGGGTATAAAATTGACATTCATTTGATGCCCAATTTACCAGGCTCTTCTTACGAGATGGATAAAGATATGCTTGAAGCCTCTTTGTATGACGAGAGATTACAGGTAGACCAATACAAAATATATCCGACGGCTATTGTTCCTTGGACGCAAATCAAAGAATGGTATGATAACGGAGAATATAAGCCGTACGATGACACCTTGCTTTACGAATTGATTAAGGAGTTTAAGAAAAAAGTACAGAAATGGAAGAGGCTCAACCGAATTATCAGAGATATCCCATCTACCTATATAACTGGCGGATATAAACACGAATATGTCAATATGCGCCAACTATTACAGGATGATATGAAAAAAAATAATTGGTGCTGTAATTGTATCAGATGCCGAGAGATTAAAGATACGAGTGTAAATCCTTCAAGTATTAACCTTGATATAACATCATATATCGCGAGTGGCGGTACGGAATATTTTATATCCTTTGAATCCTCTGGCAAATACTTAATTGGATTTATTAGGCTTCGCCTCGCCGGTCTCGCCGGTCTCGCGGGCGTCGCAGGCGTCGCGGGAGTAGATAAAGCTACACAACTTCCTATATTGCACGATTGTGCGCTAATTCGCGAACTACACGTTTATTCAAATGTTAGTAATGTAGGTAATAATATAGAAGCCTCCTATCAACACAAGGGATATGGCAAGAGATTAATAGAAGAAGCTGAGAGAATCTCAAAAGAACAAGGATATACTAAAATTGCTATTATTAGCGGTACAGGTGTTAGAAATTATTATAGAAAGCTAGGATATACCCTTAAAGACACTTATATGTACAAAGAATTATAATTACACTATTATAATTTAATATATATGTGTTAAATAGAATTATATAAAGATGTCGGGTAAGTATCCGGCTTTTGAAAAATTGATACAAGAAACATTAGGTAATCATGTGCAATCAAATGAAGCTGGAACTGCTTTAAGAACCCCCAGTGTAGCATCTCAAAGAAATGCTTTTGGACAAATGTCGAGAACACCAAGTGTAGCATCTCTCGGAAATGCTTTTGGAAGAATGTCTATAACATCCAGTCAACCTAATGGAGCAGCTCAAGGACCTCCACAACAAAGACTATCACTATATGATAGAACTCCTTCAGAAATAGCATTTGAAGAAAATTTAGAAATTATTATAGAAGATGATACTAAACCGCCAGGTTATGTAGAACAATGGCTTCCTCAATATTTTGTACCTTCGTGGATAAAATACAGAGACAGTGAAAGAAGAAAAATACCTTTTTCTATATTAATTTACTCTAAAACGAAAAAAGAATTAAGAGATTTAGATGAATTATGGGATGACTATAATAATCAATGGGATCCTATAACTAAAACATTAAAAAATAATCCTCGTGGTTATTTTTTAGCATTATTAGACGGAAAAACAGAAGCTTTAACAATGGTACAACAAAAGTGCGGAACAGGAATTGAATCGTATAAAAATGTTTTAAAATGTCTTTTACTATTTAATTTAAAAAGAATACATAAAATTGTTGAATGGGAAGATGAACTGCATCTATCGGGTATTCCTATATATGATAAAAGTCCCAATAGAATATTTAAAAATATTAATATTCAAACCATTTTTGATGGTGGAGCATTAAATCAATATGAAAGTGAATTTGTTAATATTATGAATCAAGAAGCAACTAATTTATATGCAATATCAGCACAAACTAATATAACTTCTCAAAGTTCTCCTTTTATTGATATGAATGAATACGATCAATTCAGGAATGACGCCTTTTTTACATTGACAAATTCCAACTTTCGTATATTTTTAAATAGGGTATCTATTAGATATTGGAAATCTCTTAAATTTCATAAAAAATATTAGTGTCAGTAGTATGTTAGTAGTATGTTATTTTTTACCAAAATTAATTGGTTTTTTTGATACAAAATTAAATATTTTTTTATTCTTATTTTTTAAAACGTTTTTAATAATAGAATCAAATTCACTATTTATTAGATTTTCTCTTTTTAATTTACTTAATTCATTTGAAGATACATCTAATCTAATTTTAACAAGACCCTTATCCTTATTTTTTTTTATAAGTTCTTCTGTTGTCATCAATCCTCTCATAAAATTTTTTATTATATTATTAGACGATGATTTTTCAGAAGAAGGCGATGCACTTTTAGTATTTCTGTTAATTACTTTTATTTTTTTATCCATAACTATATTATCAATTCTAATATATATATATATATAAATATTAATTATATTAGTGTAAATAATTTCTATTTACTTTTTCTTGCGAAATATATGTATTTATTTGCATAGTCTTTAACATTATAAATTTCTTTACTTTGCACTTTTTCTACACTCGGCGTTCTTAAATCAGAAGGTACATCCTGATATGATATATATTTATTATATTTGTCTTCTTTGTCGCTTTTATCGGTTATTTCTAACGCTTCATTGATATTTATTTCATTATGATATACCTTGTCATTATTATCGTCGCTCAAGTCATCTATATTTGCCATATTATAATAGGTAGTTTTCAGCTTATTTATAGTTATATCATCTTCATACTCTTCAATATCTCTTCTAATACTTAATATGGTTTTACCGAATGCATCCTTTCTAACGATACTCTTTTTTACCAATGATAATTCCAAATCATCTATCTCGTCCTCCTTATCAGTTATATCAAAAATGTCTTTTAAATCATTGAGATTCTTAGCATTTTTAGAATCTTGCACACTTTTATTTATAGCTGTATTAATATCTCTAACAGTTTTTTTATTATATTCAAATAAATCGTTGTTATTTCTAGTAGATTTAAAATATATCGCTCCAGTTATTGATATATCCACAATTATATATATATTAAGTACTATAATTACATTTCTATTTTTTGGGTAATCATCCATAAGCACCTTGTATTTTGTGTTGCTCATCTCTATCTTAGACGAATCATACAGTTTAATATTAGGTCTATAATCTATATTGTTATACACATATGCCTTTATCTTATATGTTTCATATGTATCCAGGTCTTTGTTAGCCGTCAGCAATATCAAATTATCTGCAACATCATTCTCTCGTATTTCATTTTTAATTTTGGCATATGATATATTATCCTTATTGTGTTTCAATAACGAATTCATATCTTTGGGTACGCCGTAAGATATTACGAGGTTATTTGCATTCGCCAATTTTGCGATTTGCCTATCGGTTTGCTTATGTGTCAAAATATAGATTTTATTTCTTATATCAGCACTCATATTATAATCTCCGGCAATTAGATTATGATTAATGCCGTTTATTTTAACAGGTATGTCTGTAGGTAAATTCATACTTTTTGCGTTAGTTGTAATAGGATGGTGGTACAAAGTAATACTTCCTATTTTTGTTGAACTTCTGTCTCCCCAATTATTTACTATTTTAAATACAATCTGCTTATAATCACCTGGTATATCCAATTTGTAAAATGGCGAGTTATTCCAGCTGGCATAATTAGGCAGAACAAATGTTAATACTTTTGTAGTTATCCAAGCTCCTTTTGCATTTTGATATTTCCCAAATACATCTATATTTTTAGCATTACAAGATGTATTATATAGTTCATTTATGCCATAAAATTCAAAACCCGATATAAAATTTACCGCCGACATCGTTATAGTTATCTCAGGATTAATCCCATCTGCTCCATAAGCACTGTTATGATTAACATCTGTTCCTTCTGTGCGATATCCTCCATCGTGAACATCCTCACATTTCTTTTTATGTTTTATTTCAAAACTTTTAATACCGCCTCTCATTTGGTAACGAAATAATGTATCGTCGCTAAAATCAAAATCCAATCTCCTGCCATTATTATAATACAAGGTAGCTTCCATTCCATAAGAAACAAAAATACTACCGAAGTCCACAACAGAAGAGCTATTCTTAAATGAACTTAAATCCAAACTTTTAACATCATAATTACCGGGTCCATACTGAACCCTAGGCCATCCATAATAGCCGTTTTTATAAAAATAAACTTCTCCTCCTGTACGAACAGGAGTGCATACATTACGGTATATAGGAACTTGTCGCGTTCCTTGAATTGTTTGTGTTTTTACACGCCTCGTGCTGTCTTTTAATATAGCGCTTAGTCCCTGATTTGCTACTGTTTTTAATGATGATTGTATAGTCCAGGAGCCGTGAGATAGGGTTTGGTTTGCATTATCAATACGGTGAGCATCGGGAAAATGTGGCGTTGCGAGTATTTGTCCGTTGCCGCCAAAAGCATAATCAATCGTTTTTGTATTGTCTTTGAGAGTAGCCTTCAATTTGTCGTCGTTTATTATTGGTTCTAATATTTTCTTTTCAATATATTTTTGATAGGATATTTTCCCGGGCTTTAAATATTTATTCAAGAAGTTCTTAGTTTCAGGGTCATAATTAAGCGCGTCTATCGTAATTATATTTATTATATACTTGTCTATTGTAGATATTTTGTCGGCAAAAGCATTTTTCACCTTCTCTAATTCTACAAGTTCTGCTTTTTTTACTACTATTTCTCTTTTTGTAGGAACATTCAAGGAATCTACACGATTATCTATGTGATTTTTAATAATTTCTAAGATTTCTTTCTTATCCTTAAAATTCTTCGGTTCATAATACTGTACAAACACATTATTCTTATCATAGTAGCTTACGCTTGTTCTAAAATTATCCAGAATATCTACGGTAAGCTCGGTATCTTTTATAAGAATGGGCTCAATAAGTTTATCTATGTTTATTAGAGCAACCGTATTAAGTGTGGTATCATCTGTTATCAATTTATCATAGGATATTATTTCCTCTTTGTCACACAAAAGGTTTCTTTCAAACAAGTATATTGTTACGGTAACCACCTTGTCGTTTTTATTAATTTTGAATTTAAAAGAATTGCTATTAGTATCATAATAATAGACTGTTGAACTTGTATCTAATAATTCAGTCAAAGAGAAGGGTATTTTCTCAAATTTGTTATTGTTAGCCGAGTTTATTTCAATTTTATCAATACTCTGAATGATATTTTCGTCATTTATAAATAAGCGATATAATGAGACATTTTTTAATGGTGGTGTTAGCATAGTATCGTATGTATAGCTACATATACTTTCAATAGCATATTTATGATAGTCCGTTTCTTCGGTGAGCGAGGGATTAAAGTTCATCTGTATATATTCCTTTTTGCCTCTATCGGCTGTTTGTAATGTTGTATATTTATTATCATTATATGATATCAAAGCATTTTGTGAGTATTTATGCGCATTTAAATTATTATCGCTATTTTTTAACTTAAAACATCTACTTTCCTCACTGAAATTATTAAAATCCGATTTATTAGCTCCTTCCTTCGTTAGTGTTTTGTTAGCATATGGCAAATCTATGCTCTCTTTACCGGTGTTATTATTAATTTTGGCAATTTCCTCCCAATCATCTTTAAAAATGTATTTACTTGAACCGTCTTTGTTAAATCTAATTTCACAAGGTCTAAGAGTTACTGTTGCATCTTCGCTTGGATAAAATAGAGGGGCTGGGTCTAATTCTAATTTTTGTGTAGAATATGTGTGCGTTCCTCCTCGTGTTTCTCCATATTCTTCAAACAATTTATAATGTTTTCGGTTGGTTTCTTTCAAATAAAATAATATAATTACTATAAATAACATAATGAAAATAGATAGGTAAATATATTGCACATTCTCTTCTAAGCTTATTGTATTGTAATTTAACATATGCGGTTTATATTTTCCTTATTTATTTATTATATTTTTATTTTCTTCTTTATTTTATAGAAGAAGAATTGAATGAGTGTCGCTGGGTACGAAAAAGTCAAAACTAAAGTTATTGAAGGAAAAAAAAAGTGCATTTATAAGAAACACAAAGGAACCAAACTATATGTTAAAGGGTTCGGGAAAATGAGATCCGTAGAAAGCTACGTAAAATTATGCAAAAAGAGTGCGGCGGCGAAAGCCGCTAAAGCTTCCAAGCCTATGAAGGCCAAAAAGGCGCGTTCAAAATCCACGAGAAAATATGGTGGATTCCTCCAAGAGTTTTTCTCCAATATGGACGGTGATAATTTTGCCAACGATGATAAAAAGAAAGATGCCGATAAGTCCGCTACGCCTTCTATGATGACCGGTGACCAAGGACATTCAGCGAGGAAGGATACTTTTGCTGATCCGCCACCTGCTCCGCCACCTGCTCAACCAACTCATCAGGCAAAAACCGGTGGAAGCAACTGTAGTAGACAAGGCGGCTACAGAGGCGGCAACGGAATGATGGATGACTTATCTCAAGGCTTATCTCAAGGCTTTTCTCAAGGCTTTTCTGGTGGCTACAGAGGTGGCAACGTTGTAGATCAATTCCAATATGATCAATCTCATCAAGATGGCGGAAAACGCAGAAAAAGAAATAAGGCTGCTAAATCTATGTTAGACAAATTAATGATGGCTGCTACTTTCAGAAAACGCTCTGCTAAAAAAGGCAAAAAACTCCGTCGCAAAGGCGGCAATATTGTTGCTCAAGCCACTGACGCGTTCGGTAATTTAATTGGTGGCAAACGTAAAGGTAAGAAGGGCAAGGGCAAGGGTAAAAAGGGCGGCTCATCACAAACTGATTATTAAACAATAGTCTTATATCATATCTCGTATGTAGTAATAAATACTTTA